>OGVL01000014.1_pt1 | contig 19562 bp, 33 predicted proteins | sample 1575781 | NCBI WGS metagenome assembly OGVL01 (sample SAMN07581553, study PRJEB24739) | freshwater metagenome | place: Singapore | collected 2015-04 | reverse complement strand
ACGTTGTTTGAATGCAATGGTATGACTGTTGTATTCGATGACTGTGATAGTATTCTGAAGGATGATGTGGCCAGAAACCTCCTGAAAGGCGCCCTCGATTCTTATTCCAAGCGTTATATCTCCTGGATGGCCGATATGCGTGATGACGATCTGCCGAAGTCTTTTGAGTTTACCGGGCGGGTTATCTTTGTCTCTAATATGCCTCTGGAGAAGATCGATCAGGCCATTCGTACTCGTTGTATGGTGGTTGATTTATCGATGACCGAAGGCCAGAAGGTAGAACGTATGGAAGTAATCGCTAAGTCTGCGGAATTCCTTCCCGATATTGATAATAAGGCCAAGGTTGAGGCTCTAGCCTTTCTTAAGAGCCATGTAGGTAAGATTCCTAATATGTCTCTTCGTAGTCTTATTCAGGTAACTAAGATTGCCAATAGAGGCGGTCAGTGGCAGGATTTTGCTAAGTATGTATTGACTCAGGGAATGTAATGACCATTCAGGGAATGTAATGAAATATATTATTGAACTGAGTCAGGCATTCATTATAGCAATGATTATAGGAATGCCTTTTATTCTTTATTTTACTTTGGTAATGAAGCCATGAGTACGTATACTGAGATAATGTGGAAGAATTATGTAGCCAAGGTAATGGAGCTACATGAGAAAGGTTATATGCCTTTTGAAATCGCCCGTCTTATTGAATCTGATGAGATACTGGTAAAGGCGATAATAGAGAAGTTTATCAAATAAGATATAGCTAGAAACCCAGTCGAAGACCAAGTCAAAGAATTCAAAAAAAGTATAGTTAGTATATACAACTAACGTACAGACCGTTACTACCTTTTATTAAAAAATTTTCTCGCGCTATAAACTTCGCTATAAACTTCGCTATAAACTTCGCTATAAACTTCGCTATAAACTTCGCTATAAACTTCGCTATAAACTTCGCTATACCCCCAAAAATATATTTAAAAAATTTTCGCGCGCAGTTACACCGTAAAAACTCCCCCATTACATTTTTGGTATATATGTTTCAACTTTATAAAAGAAACTGTATAAAGATACTGGATAAATTTTTTTCCGCGCGCTATAATCTACTCAGTATCCGATATCAATTTCGGATATTAGCATGGTTTCGAACCTTTACTTGTTTAAATTACTAGGAGTAAAATATGTCAATTCTAATCAAAATGGAACGGCATGATATGTACATTTCGGTGGATTTATCAACCGAGGATGGTTATTATATAAATAACGATGGTTTTCTTTCTACACTGGAAGAATTTATTCAAAAGTTGGATCTCTACGAAAATGTTAGCGTGGAGATTAAGAGAGTTACTGAAAGTGACAGTGATGATTCTGTACCAGAAGATCCAGAAGATCTGGAAGATCCGGAAGATGAAAGTGGAATTCCATTTACCGATGGTGCGGTATCAGCTGCCTGGCCATTTGCTCAAGCACAACCTGCCGATGTTACTGTTGATCTTTCTCATGTTGATACTCAGCTTACCTTCCTCCAGGATGATGAAATTAAGTGAATTAAAGGTATTTGAATGAAACCCAAATTTTTACCCGTTCTAGAAATGTGTATTGAATCGGGTGTACGTTTGGGTATTAATCGTGCCTATAAGCATGATGATAATCCTACACCCGATACTATTATCGAGAATATTAATCGAGAAATTTTAAATCAACTTTACGAATGGTTTGATTTTGAGGAAATTGAAAAATGAAAGATTTTCTGGGTATTTCCGATAGAATTTCCTTTACCATCAGAAAAGAAATACAGATTATTCGTGACGGTAGAGTTGCCATTCTTTATTCCCCCGATCACAATGCCGGCTGGTATACCTGGCATGGAGTGGAGGCTCTGTTACGAGATCCCGAGGTTGTTCATCTGGTGGAATGTCGTGAAAAGGCCACCGAAGAAGAGAAAAGTTACTTTACCGAAAAGATTATTGAGTACTGTGAATTGACATATGGTATTGAGAACTACTATGGCGGTGCCGATAGCTTGAAGATCGAATGGATTGAGGTGGGTGAAAAGTTTCGTATCCAAGAATTCGATGGCGCCGAATCGATCGAATATCTCAATAAAGTTACTTGGCTGGTCGCGTAGCGTTACGTAACTGTTAATTTTCACTTGATTTTTTCCCTCGATCATCTATAATTACCATATAGTGATTGAGGGATTTTTTTATGACTTATTGTTCTTCCGATAGGCATATTGGTGGTAATATCTATATCGCCGCCTCCGTGCTTTATTCTAAAAATTCTCTACATAGAAATCGTGCTCTGAATATTCTAACGATTATTAATAGATCGGAAGAAGAGTTTCGTAAATTATTGAATTATTCTCCCGATGTTAAATACCGAGTCGCCCCTATAAAAGGTCGAATTAATGGTCGTTATAAGCATGTGCCCAAAATAGTTGAAATAGATAGTAATTTAAATTGGGATAAGGCTCTGGAAGTTCTGGCCCACGAATTAGTCCATGCCGAACAATACCATACCGGTAAACTAAGGCAGATTTGGGATAATCGTAAGGGTTGGACGCATTATTGGAATGGTGATTTTAACGGTAATAGGGGTTCGACATATAATGCCTATCGTAATCAACCCTGGGAATTAGAGGCCTGGGGTAGGCAGGCCGAATTAGCCGAAACCGTTTGCCAGGCTCTGGAGAAAAAATATGCGTAATAAAATAGCCAAAGATCTCCATACCCCCAAATATAAAATGAGGGTTGTAAAATCCAAGAAATTGTTTAAACGTAAACCCAAACATCCAAAGGAATATTATGTTCAAGAGCAGGAAAACTGAACAATTTAATCTTATCACTCAAGAACGAGAAATGCATCATTATCTCAGTACCGTGCTGGAAGGTAATTCTGATATTGATCTGGTCAGAGAACTATTTCTGGAAGCATTTCCTAATCAGGAAGATTATTTTGATGATTTTATTATTGACTATCTTTTCTGATGAATACTAAACAAAATGAAATATTATTGATTCTACAGGAAGAATGTGCCGAGGCTATTCAGGCCATCTGTAAGGTCAAGCGTTTTGGTATGGAACATAATATTGATAACCTGAATCAGGGAATCGCCGATCTACTCTGCATGATAAATCTGGCTTTTGAACATATGATACTGGATAATAATGAAACCAGAGTAAAAAATAGAATGATTCAAAAACAAGAACGCCTAAAACAATATTCGAGCATATATCATGAAGAATCACTCAATTAATAATTCATTAAATTTCATCGGTGGTTGGTATATTGATGAGGTTATTTGTGATAATATCATTAAAGACTTCGAAAACCGAAATAAACGTCACCTTTCAGCTCATTCGGCCAGAGGCTATACCTATCTTCCATCTACAGATATAATTGTTGATGTAATGATAGCTTATGAACATACTTTAGCCGGTGTTTTAAAGCAATATAAAGCACTTTATGAGTATTGTTTTGAGGGAATGGAGGCGTTTGAGCTGTCAAATCCCTGGAATATTCAAAAATATCAGCCTGGCAATCACTATTCTGTAGCTCATTGTGAAAATAATGGTAAGGTACACTATAGAAAACGGCATCTGGCCTTTATGACCTACCTAAACACAGTGAAAAATGGTGGGGAGACGGAGTTTCTATACCAAAATACAAAAATTCGCCCCGAAAAAGGCTTGACTCTTATCTGGCCGGCACATTTTACGCATACTCATAGAGGAATTCCCGCACCTTCGGAGGTAAAATACATTACCACCGGTTGGTATGAGTTTTTTGATACGGATAATTTCTTGAAAAATCAAGAAAATGTAACTAATGATGAGTGGTTTTTGAATTTAAATAAAATTCATTATGGAACTAACTAAAAAACAGTTGATTTCCTCGGGCGACCGCTATATAATGAAGGTGTGGTAATTGAAAAAGGAGAAACTCGATGGCCCACGAACTTGAAATTGTAAATGGTGATGCTTCTATGGCATATGTTGGTGAAACACCCTGGCATGGTCTCGGAAAACGAGTCCCGGCCGATGTTTCGCCCGAGCAGATGCTGGAGGCAGCTAATCTAAATTGGACAGTAGAAAAAGTACCAATGTTCTATGATACTGGCGATGGTCCGGTACTCACAAAGTCTCGTGCACTGATTCGCTCTACTGATAAGAAACTTCTTACAGTAATTAACGATTCTTGGAATCCGGTACAGAATCAGGAAGCATTCGAATTCTTTAACGATTTCGTTGCCGCTGGTGATATGGAGATGCATACCGCCGGTTCATTGCGTGATGGTCGTATGGTGTGGGCAATGGCACAGATCAAGGACTCATTTGAACTCTTTGGTGGTGATAGGGTAGAGGGGTATCTACTCTTTAGTAACCCCCATGAATTCGGTCGATCGATTGATATTCGCTTTACTCCCGTGCGTGTAGTATGTAACAATACTCTGACCCTGGCTCTGGATAATGAATCCAAGCATGCCGTTAAGGTTAGCCATCGTGCTATTTTTGATGGTGATACGGTTAAGGAAACTTTGGGTATTGCCAAAGATAAGCTCCAGCGCTATAAGGAACAGGCTCTGTTCCTGGGCCAGCGGATGTACAAGAAAGAAACCATTGTTGAATATTTCAATCGTGTATTCCCGTCTATGTCTAAGGATGAGTTGAAGAAGCAGGATCTGACTAAAGCTCCCGTCTCACGTCAAGCAGAAGAAGCCATGGCCGTTCTTCATACTCAGCCTGGCGCTAAGTTTGCCGAAGGTTCTTGGTGGCAGGCCTTTAATACGGTAACCTATATGGCCGATCATAAGCTGGGTCGTAGTCAGGATTCTCGTCTATCTTCTTCCTGGTATGGTCTTAATCGTGCTAAGAAAGAAAAAGCTCTGGAACTGGCACTGGAGTATGCCGAGACAGCTTAAGGTAGATAAAATCTAGAAACCGGATACATATAGTTCCGCCGGATACATATAGTATCCGGTTTTTTTATGGACAATGGACGATAAAGATTTTTGGAATATAGTTGAGCCTATAGACCTGTGGGTACTTGATAAGCTTATACTGGCGCGTAATCTGGGCTATAATTGTGGTCCGGCAGGAGTTGCTCCAGCAGAAGAAAAAGAATATATTGTAAGACCATGTGTTAATTTTAAGATGATGTCCAAAGGCGCATATGTAACGACACTCTCCTCAACAAACTTCGATATACCCGATGGGTTTTTTTGGTGTGAAAAATTTAATGGTAGACATCTTAGTTTCGATTATAAATATGGTGAGTTAGTATTGGCAGTCGAAGGATTTAGAGAGGATCCTAATAGACTGGACAGATTTTCGTTATGGAAAAAAACTAACGATGTCTTTGAATTACCAGAGATACTTAAACCTATTTCAAAAAAATATGAATGGTTTAATATTGAAGTTATAGGTAATAATATTATTGAAGTTCATTTTAGATACAATAGCGACTTTCATTCACATAATTCTGATACCATAGTACCTATCTGGAAAGAAAATTTTTATGATAGCCCCTGTGGCGATAGAATTGGATTTATTTTAAGGGATACTAATGAAAAAATTAACGGCATTACTACTAGCAACCATACTTAGTGCGTGTGGGGGTGAAGCTGGCAACAATACAACCAATAATAATTCTAATGTTAAAAGCAACGATACTTTTTTAGATTATCTTCCTTTAAATAAAAATTCTATTGGAAATATAGTAAATGAACAGAGTAGTCCCTATACAAATTGGAAGACCACCAGCACAGGAGTAAATAGTGGCATAATACAATGGGCGAATGACAGTGAGGAATTTTTTACCTGGGATGGATCCTGGATTTATTTAGAAAAATATAGAGACCCAAGATATAACATTACTTACGATCAATACGCAACCAAACAAGAATTTTGTCAAAACAACGTATGTACAAATATATTTTCTAATTCTGGAAAACAAATCTATGCTCCCTACCAGCTTTTAGAAAACTATACCTTAGATACTGTTGGCTACATTATTAACAAGGATGATACACTCGGAAAAAGAGTCGAATTTAGACACATACAAAATGTAACAGTAGGAGTAAGTTGCTCCAACCCCTATTTCACCAATCAAAAATGCATTATACAAAATGAAAAGTGGTGGGATAATAATGGAAGTAGTTTTTTGTTAAAAATAAATCGCAATACCTGGTATGCAAAGAATCTGGGGCCAGGTTTTATTATACAAGATAATATACCAACCATAAACAATGCATATTTAAAATAAAACCTAACATAAATAAGCTTAACTGCTTATAGTACCATGGCGTAATGAAGGGATATTGTTGCCTACAACACCGAACCAGGATATAATAACATCTATGTTAGATCAATCATTCAAACCAACGCATTTAGAGGTAGCCAACCCGCTACCTAGATATTGCTTTGGCTATTGCTTCAGTAATAGAATGATTAATTACTGGCGAGGGAAGTGTAACTAGTACCAAGGTACGAATTTCACAAACCCTCGGCTCAAGAAGACCCGGGGTTTTTTAATGTTCTTTAAAAATTTGCATATCATATCATATCATACCCAATATTGGGTAAGTATGGGGTTGAAGCTTTAAGGTGAAGCAACGGACTTTTAATCCGTAGAAGAGGGGTCGATACCCTCCAGCCCTACCAATTATTTTAAATTTAGCCCCTTTGACGGAATAGGTATACGTGCGGTCCTTAGAAGTCCGATTTTGAGGGTTCGAATCCCTTAGGGGGCACCAGAAATTCCTCGATAGCTCAGTTGGTAGAGCAACGGACTGTTACTCCGTGTGTCCCTGGTTCGAGCCCAGGTCGGGGAGCCAAACAAAATGTCAAGTTTGTACTTGACATTTTTCTTTTTATAATGTAGAATTGAACTTCTCTGGCGTTAGCTCAGTTGGATAGAGCACATGCCTTCTAAGCATGCGGTCAGGGGTTCGAATCCCTTACGCCAGGCCAACTTATCAAGGAGACGATATGCCAAGCGTGTTTTTAGTATCTGATACACACTTCGGTCACGCAGGCGTTTGTCGTTTCTTGCGTGAAGATGGAAGTAAACTTCGTCCATGGGATGACCCAAATGAAATGGATGAAGAAATGGTGAAGCGTTGGAACGAACGAGTTAAGCCTAGTGATAAAGTTTATCATTTAGGAGATGTTGTCATTAACCGTAAAGCATTAAATATCATGCGAAGGTTAAATGGTGACAAGGTTTTAATTCGTGGCAACCATGATATCTTTAAGTTAAGTGATTACACTGAACATTTTAGGGATATTCGCGGATATCATGTTATGAACGGTATGATCTTAAGTCATATCCCAGTACATGATGAAAGTCTCGGACGCTTTGGTGTTAACATTCACGGGCACTTACATAGTGGTCGTGTCAAAAAAGATGGTGTGATTGATGTTCGCTACCACTGTGTGTGCGTAGAGCAGACTGATTTTACTCCTATCTTGTTTGAGGATATGTTAAATAAGATTAAGGAAGAAGGCGGAACAGTTGGATTCCGCAATGGCAACAAATAATTTTGTATATCTCGCTGGTGTCAACGGCAGCATGACGGTCTCCAAAACCGTGGGACGGGGTTCGAATCCCTCATGCCAGGCCATCTAACGCGGGATGGAGAGGAAGTATCTTGAGAGTCTTATAAGCTCTAGTCCCTGGTGCGATTCCAGGCCCCGCAACCATTTTTGTTAATTACACTCAAGGTGTAATCGTTAATAAGTAGTTATATATCTCGTTAGTGTAGCGGCAGCATAACGATCTCCAAAATCGTTGGGGGGAGTTTAATCTCTCACGGGATTCCATGCAGGTGAAGTGTTTGTGGTTACACCTCAGTCTTCCAAACTGAAATAGACGGGTTCGACTCCCGCCTCCTGCTCCACCAGCCTAAGGAAGCCATCATGCGTAAAAAACTAGACATAGAAGAAGTAAAAACATTTATCGATGCGCAGGGCCCCAACACAAAAATTTATATTGGTGCAGATTCTGAACGATACAAAAAAGGTAAAATATGGTATGCAGATTATACCCTTGCAATCGTTGTTCATATAGATGGTTGTCATGGTTGTAAAATTTTCGGAGAGATACAAACCGAAATAGATTATGATGCAAAAGCAAGTAAACCTTCTTTACGTTTAATGAATGAGGTTTATAAGGTAGCCGAGTTATATCAGAAACTAGTAGATGTAATTGGAGAACGTGAAGTACAAATACATCTTGATATTAATCCCGATGAAAACTATAATTCAAGTATTGTAATTCAACAAGCCGTAGGCTATATTCGGGGGGTGTGTAACGTCATTCCAATGGTTAAACCAAAAGCATTTGCAGCAAGTTATGCCGCCGATAGACTGAAAGAATTATTAGCAGCTTAGTATTAGCCGAATTGGCGCAACTGGTAGCGCAGCTGATTTGTAATCAGAAGGTTAAGGGTTCAAGTCCTTTATTCGGCACCAATACGCCCGAGTGGAGAAATTGGCAAACTCAGAAGACTTAAAATCTTCCGCTTCGGCTTACCGGTTCGAGTCCGGTCTCGGGCACCACTTTTTGGTAAATTAAAAATTACTATATGGAGTTAATTTGGTAAAAAATGTATAATTATTAATGGAAGCTATAATCATGAAAGTTGAATTCAATACATTGTGTTGGGATAATACTCCTACCGAACAACTAAATGCGCACAGATCGGTAATAGAGCATTTCGAAATTCCAGTAAACTATTACCAAGAAAATACACCCCATGGTTTATGGATGGATAGAGTAATGAGTAACTCTTCATCTGATCTGGTTGTATTTTTTGATTCTGATTGTATACCTATTAATAAAGACCAACTTATAAAATATATAAGATATGTAAGTAAAACAAGGACATTCCTTGGAATTGCGCAGGCATCAAATCACATACTCCCAAAATCGCATGTATATGCCGCCCCAGCTTTCTATATTATTGCAAAAGAATGCTGGGAAAGAATGGCATGCCCCTCCTTTGCTGAAACCAAGCGCGCAGATGTAGCTGAAGAAGTTTCTTATACAGCTGAATCCATGGGTATACGATATCGATGCCTCTATCCCTCAACATTTGAAAGAGAACCTGTAGAAGGTGTATGGCCTCTTGGTAACTTTGGCTACTATGGTGTAGGTACAACATTTGATAATACTGTATATCACCTCTACCAAGGTAGAATGGGGAACAATATACAGCTGTTTGTTGATCGTTGTAAGGAAATAGTAGAAGGCACATTTGACAATCGCTTTCATATAAGCTCGAACACATTAGAATATAAAGGAAATATAGTATCGTGAAAATATTGTTTCATGCTAATACACTTAACTATAGAGGGACAACAGTTGCTATTGCCGATTACGCTAGATACAATCAAAATATTTTAGGCAACGAATCGGTTATTGCTTATTGCAAAACACACGGTCAAGAAAAGGACATGGGGAATGAGCCTGCTGTTATTGAGGCTCTGGAAAAAGAATTTAAGGTTATTGGTTATAGAGCTGGTGACTTGGAAAAGAAGGTTGATGACAATAAGGTAGATGTTACCTATATGATTACCTCTGGTCAAAAACAGATCATCGATGTACCAACAAATTGTAAGACAGCAATTCATGCTGTATTTCAATTCAATGATCCATATGGTGATCGATATGCATATATTAGCAAGTGGCTGTCGGATGAAATGTCACAAGGTCAAATTCCCTATGTGCCTCATATTGTTAATCTTCCACCACCTATTGGTAACTATAGAAAAGCCTTAGGTATTAAGGACGATCAAATTGTAGTCGGTCGCATTGGTGGTTACTTTACATTTGATATCCCAGGTGTAAAAGAATACATTAAAAAACTAGTTAACAATAATGATAGGTTTGTTTTTTTATTTGCAGGTACCGAGCCTTTTATCGATCACCCTAATGTAATGTTCATTAACGAAATACACAACCCTAGTAAAAAGGCTAACTTTATTAATACTTGTGACTGCATGTTGCATGCAAGACAGAGAGGAGAATCATTTGGTCTGTCTATTGCAGAATTCTTATTTTTAAATAAACCTGTTTTAGCCTGGAATGGAGGGCATGATAAAAACCATTTAGAGATGTTAAAGGACTCAGGTACACTTTATAATAATGAAGATGATTTAAACTATATGCTTCATAATTTAGGAGATTTCAAGCAAGACTGGTCGACTCGTATTGCAGAATTTGCTCCCAAACCCGTAATGGAAAAATTTAAAGAGGTATTTTTATGAATTTGCAAGTACCTATTCAAAAAATGAAAGAGGAGGGGATATGGCCACTTTCCTGGACTTCAGCAGTAGGTCTGGTTCCTCTAATAAAAAATCATGGTACACTAAATTATTTTCGTAAAGTAAAGCGTGGTGGGATATTTGCTGGTCATGACTATAGTTGGGAAGGGGTAGCGCGTGCAGTATTAGAATTTCGTAGTGAATTAAAAATCCTACACCCCCTTCAACGGTGTGCTAATGATGTATGGTATTGGATTAAAGAATGATTGAGACTATAGAATTTAAAAATATTTCATACCCTAAATTTCAAGCCGAAGGGTTTGCATCACAATTTGCCATACCATATGCAACAAAGGTTTGCAAAGGTATTGGGTATGATATCGGATGCAATAGAATAGAATGGTCCTTACCAGGATCAATACCGGTCGATGTTAAATTTAATAATGGATATGATGCTATTAATCTACCATACGATATCACCGGTAAGGTAAACTACATCTATAGCAGTCATTGTTTAGAACATATATCGGGTGACTGGTATCGTATATTACAAATTTGGGTTGAACATCTTAAAGAAAACGGAGTACTTTTTTTATATCTTCCGGACTACTCTCAAGAATATTGGCGACCATGGAACAACAGAAAGCATGTACATATATTTACACCCCAAATTATGAAAGATGCTTTCCTATCTTTAAACCTTAAAAATGTCTTTGTTTCAGGTATTGATCTAAATAACTCATTTATGATCATGGGTGAAGTATGAGCGATGTTACAATTATTACTGCATTTGTGGATATTGGAAGAGGGGAGTGGGTGGGGGTAAAAAATAACCAGCCTATACCCCCATACATAAAACGAGATACTGAAACCTATCTGGCGCGATTTGAACGACTTACAAAACTTAAGAATAAAATCATATGTTTTACAGAGTCAAAGTTTTTTGATCGAATAATAGCAATGCGAGATGATATTGAGTTGATAGGTATTGATTCTATTTGGAATGATCATCAACATCTTTTAAATAAAATTAAAAATATTCAGCAAGAATCTAGCTTTATTAATTTTGTAACTAGACCTTCGGCCCCAGAATATTGGTCGCCGGAGTATGTTGCAATTAATCTTATGAAAAGTCATTTTGTCACATATGCTATAAGCCAAAACCTGGTAACGACAAAAAACGCTGCCTGGATTGACTTTGGATATTGCAGGCCAGAGGTTTACTGCCCCGAAAGCACCACCTGGGAATACAGCACGGATGACAAAATTAATCTCTTCTCACACAATTTAGCTAAATTAAATATCCCAATATTTGAGCTAATAAGAACTGGGGAGGTTGTCTTTCAAGGTTGCCATATAACTGCGCCAATAAAACTATGGAGCACACTTAAACAGCTTGTAAACGATAATCTCACTACACTATTTAATGTTGGTTTGATTGACGATGATCAAACCTTACTATTAATGTCATATCGTTCGGCGCCGGAATTATTTAAAATAATTCCTGCGGATTCTAATAACTGGTTTACTATTTTTGAGGGTCGGTGTAAATGATTCGAATTTTTATGACAATGTCTGGTAATGTTGGTGATACGCTTAGTGTTATGCCAGTCCTTTCTGGTATTCACAAATCAACCGGTCACAAAATATCTCTTGTGGTTAGAGATAAAATGAAAATGTTTACTGGCTTTAGAGAATTCATGCAATTGCAAGAATGTATAGCAGCTTTAAAATTTGAATCGGAAGTTAAATTAGATGACACTTATCAATCCTTAGGTCTGGTAGATGATTTTACAAAACACCCAACACGACCATGGGAGACGGTGCGGCTAGAAGAAGATTTCAGAAATAGATATAATATTGATTTTGAAGTAGACGATCAGTTTATCTTTAATGTTGATAAAACAACGGATATACCTGCAGGGTTTTTAGTTGGAGACAGAATGTCTCACAGCTTTATGGATCAGAGAAGATCTTTTAACGTATTAGAATCGTCTGGAAAATTCCCTCTTGATAAATGCTTCTTTTTAGACTATACTAAGCCTATGGCTACTATAGCGGCTTATATCAAGCATACTAAAAAGCCTATCTTTACAACCTTTACCGGTATTTCTACAATTGCTGATTTGCTAAACAAAGAATCGATTGTGCTCTGGGGTGATGATGTACGCAATTGGGATAACAAACCCATTGAACATTCATTCAATAAACATTTCTATAGAGACAGAAAAAGTAAATTAATGTATCTGGGTGATTTTAATATCCAGCGCTATGAGGCAACAGATGAAATTTAGTAATGATACACTTCTATTGTTGAAAAACTTTGCATCCATAAACACCAACATTATCTTTAAGCCTGGGGATATGGTAAGCACTATTTCAAATGCAAAGAATATCTTTGCAAAAGCTACTATTAAGGAGAGCATACCTAACGAATTTGCCATTTACGATTTAAATTCACTGCTTGCAATGCTTACGCTAATGGAAAATCAAGACGTTACATTTGAGGATAAGAACCTAATCGTTACTAGCGATAAGGGAAAATTTGAGTATTATTATTCGAATCCCGAAATTGTAACCGGTGCGCCTTCTGGTGAGATTGAGCATATCGATGTTTATAAATTTAAGTTGATGGCTGAAGATGTACAGATGATAATGAAAGCAGCTGCCATTACAGGTGCGCCTACTATATCAGTCACAAATAAAAATCAAAATGTAGTTCTTTCTGTAAGTGATCGAAAAAATGATACGGCTTCTAATTTTAGGAAGGCTCTAGGTACTGCATTTGATAATTTTGATGTGTTTATTGCTGTAGAAAACTTAAAAGTAATTCCTGATGCATATGAGGTATCTGTTGCAAAAACACCCAATGGTAAAGCAAAGTTCCTGCATTTCAGACATGAAAATAAACCCCTTCAGTACTGGATTGCATGCGAGCCTGGTTCTGTACTTTAATTATGATGTAGTTATATTATGATCAAAAGTTCCGGATTCCTATATATTGAGATATATAGACCGGGGCTTGGAATGATTTATAAAATTACAAACAATATTACAAAAGACATCTACGTAGGGTATTCTTACAACTATCTTAAGCGATGGTATTTTCACAAACGAAATGCCAGTAAGGGTGTTAATACTTTTCTCTACCGCGCGATGCGTAAATACGGCATAGAAAATTTTAGCATAGAGCTGCTAGAAGACTGTGATAACGCCTTAAACGAGCAAAGAGAAAAGCATTGGATAGCTACACTAGTTCCTCGCTATAATATGACCGCAGGAGGAGACGGGGGTAGAACTGCTGATAGCCCGAACTATAAAGCAGGGATCAAAAGACGAAATTTAAGCGGTTCAAATAACCCGAATTATGGTAAGAAAGGCCCTCTCAGCCCTAATTACGGTAAAAAATACGGACCTAATCCAAGTCTTAGCGAAGCAAAAAAGAAAACTCTAAGGTGCTCTAATGGAAATACCTTTCGTGGTTATGATGCAATGTTTGAATTTTATAATGTGAAGTCTCACTATTCTCTAAAAAAGATTGGTATAACGTGGAAAGAAATAGATAATGGAAAAACAACAAAATCTCTACATTTGGGTGGAATCATATAGGCCCCGAAAAATTGAAGAGTGTATTTTACCTAAAGAGCAGAAAGAGTATTTTAAAAATCTTGTTAAGAATGGTGAACTACAAAATATGCTTTTGTGTGGTACCGCAGGTACCGGTAAGACTACAGTAGCAAGAGCATTATGTGAGGAATTAAACAGTGACTATATCATTATTAACGGTTCTGAAGAATCAGGTATTGATGTACTTCGTACGAAGATTAAGTCTTTTGCTTCTACTGTTTCTTTTACTGGTAATACCAAAGTTGTTATTCTAGATGAGGCTGATTATCTAAATCCTAACTCAACACAACCTGCTTTGCGAGGGTTTATAGAAGAATTTTCTAGCAATTGTCGATTTATTTTTACCTGTAATTTTAAGAATAGAATCATTCAGCCTCTTCATTCAAGATGTGCTGTTATTGATTTTAAAATACCTAAAGAAGAAAAACCAAAACTAGCCGTTCAGTTTTTTAAAAGAGTAATAGATGTTTTATCTGCTGAAAATATAAAGTATGATACTAAGGTACTAGTTAAAGTTGTTGAGAAATATTTTCCTGATTTTCGTAGAACACTAAACGAGTTGCAGCGATACGCCCAGGCTGGCATTATTGATGAAGGTATCCTTACTAACATTGGTGAGGCAAATATGAATGAGCTGGTCGAATCATTAAAAGAAAAAGACTGGAAGAAGATGAGATTATGGGTTGTTAATAACCTTGATAATGATCCTGTAACTCTTTTTCGTAGAATATACGATACATTTATACCGCTTACCAATCAGGTGCCTAATCTTGTTTTAACTATTGCTGACTATCAATATAAATCGGCATTTGTATCTGATCAAGAAATAAACTTGGTTGCATGTTTAACAGAAATAATGGCATCTGTGGAGTTAAGATGAACGATCAATTACTAAGTACTTTTTTTTCGGACGATCAGCTGCGTGCCGCAATGGTTTTCATGCGTGATAGTTTCGGTTATCGCGTTTGCTGTTTAGATAGTTATTCTGGTACAGAAAAAGAATATTACTTTAACTTCTTACAGGAAGCTGAAGATTTTGCTGAGAACTGGGTATTATGATACTTGATTTATTTAGACCAACATTTGACTGGATTAGAGATGATTGGAATTCAAGGCCTTTTCGTTTTATTGTTGAGCTACTTGCTTGGGCTATTAGTATTGGCTGTTCCATTACTATGGCAGCTACGGTCCCCAACCCACCTCTACTTATCTTATATCCTATTTGGATCTTGGGCTGCTCTATGTATGCTTGGGCTGCTTTTACTAGGAAATCATTTGGCATGCTGGCTAATTACCTCCTGCTGACAACAATTGACACTATTGGCTTAATAAGAATGCTATGGATATAAATCTAGTTTTTGGACAGATAGGAGATACTAAAGAAGAAAAAGAATACAAAATACCATCCATTTCACCCTTTGATTTTTTAAATGCTATAAATTATTCTAAAGAAGAACTTATAGTAGATGAATGGTCTGAAAAACAGTATCTGCCTTACCTTGTAAATAAAGGGCTTTCTTATAGCCCCGATACCGTAATTGCAGCTAATGAGATGAATTCCAGACCACATCTGGAGAAAAAGCCTCAATTTCAATTTCTTATAAATACAATTAGACCCCAAAAACGTTACAGTAAATGGGTAAAGGCTGAAAAAGTTGAAGCGATGGAATTGATAAAAACCTATTATGGATATAGCACACAAAAAGCACGCCAAGCACTATCTATTCTCACCGATTCTCAAATTGAAAACCTAAAACAAAAACTAGAAAAAGGTGGTGTATCATGTCTAATGACTTCTTTAAAATAGATTTTCCGGGGTATAAACCATTGGAAGTTTTATTAGTAGAGTCGGATGATTTTTTAAAAGTAAAAGAAACTTTAACCAGAATGGGTGTCGCTTCTCGTAAAGACAAAACCCTATTTCAATCATGCCATATACTGCATAAGCAGGGTAAATATTTTATAGTACATTTTAAAGAATTATTTGCTCTGGATGGTAAGCAAACGGACATAACAGAAAATGACCTGCAAAGAAGAAACACTATTGCTAGGTTGCTTTCTGATTGGGGTCTCATTAAAATTATGAATAAAGATATCTTGGATAACTTAGCACCAATGTCACAAATTAAAATTATCGCTTACAAGGATAAAAATGATTGGGTGTTACAAGCAAAATATAATATTGGTAAAAAACGACAAGATTATACAGAATAATTGATAAATAAAATATCCCTACAAAGGGCGTACTGCTAGTAATTCTAGACCGGTCAGAACGTTATACTGACACCGTAATCGTAAACGGTATCGCCATGCCTATACAGGATGGTATTTTTAACTCGCTTAATAAAGGAGAACTTTATGACTTTTGTAAAAGATGTTTTCGGTCGCGATCTGTTCAAAGATTTTGACAAGGTATTTGTTGGCTTTGACGATCAATTTAATAGAATGGCTAAGGTGCATGACGACCTTACTAAATCTATTCCTAACTATCCCCCATACAATATCAAAAAAACTGGCGACAATACTTATGTTATTGAAGTAGCGGTTGCTGGTTTCGCCAGACAAGATATTGAAATTGAATTAGCCGACGGTAAAATGATTATCAAAGGTAATATTCAATCTCAAGAGGTTGATGACGCCTTCTTGTTCAGGGGTATCGCCAATCGTGCATTTACACGCTCATTTGCTCTCGATGACCATATCGAAGTAAAAGATGCTGAAATGTTAAATGGTATGCTTAAGGTATTTCTTGAACGCATTATTCCCGAGCACAAGAAGCCTAAGAAGATTGAAGTAAAAGATACTTCTGATACGAAAACTAAAAAAGCTAAACCCGAACTTCTTACAGAAGACCCACAAGGTCGCGATCTGTAAGCTCCGGCCGGTCTAAAAACCGGCCTTTTGTTCACAAGACAAAGGAATTCGTATGTACGAAGAATTAAAACCGTTAGAAGGGGTATCTGTACCTCACCATAGGGATTTTTGGTCCTGGGTCAAAAATACATTTACCCCCTCTTATAGAAAAGAAGTAGAGCAGTATTTGTCAGAAGCAGTTGACATTTATGATCTTGAAAAAAGAATGAAATACTTAGAAGTAAGGGGGGTAATATGAAGTTACTAAATAAATTTTATGAGTTTTTGATTAAATGGGCTGAGATAGTATATGAAACGAAAAAGAATCAGTCCCTAAGGAGAATGTACTAATAAATAGTACATGCTTCCATATATAGTCTCATTAATTCCAGTAAAAATAAAAAATTGGGTCGTAAAAGCAAGTATCTTTGACGATCAGATATTGATTTTTTGCTGGAACGAGGCTATAATGGAATGCAAATATGCGTTATTTTTATCTGAAGAGTCTGCCTATCAATTCATAAAGAGGCTTCACAATGAGTAACGGTGGTAAAGGTTCAAGACCTAGACCTTTTGCAGTTTCACAAAAAGAATATGATAACAATTGGGAACGTATTTTCGGTAATAAAGATGAAAAATCAGCTAAAGAAACCAATCAAGCTGGTCAACCCAGTGAATCAAGAGAAGTGGTTATGCAACGATTACAGCCTAACACAGGCCGTTGACGGAATTGAATATATTGTTGTATATAAGCCAGAAAATGAATCCAGACGGTTACTAATGCGAAAAGATGCTCTCAAGAGAGTAAATTCCCTGTAAGTAAATAATTAGAAGTAGTTGCTTATTAAGCTCAATCCATTATAATAAGTAGACTCAAGTTAACCAAGGGCTGGTAGCTTAGTGACCTAAAGCAGCGGCCTCATAAGCCGTTGATCGTCGGTTTGAATCCGACCCGGCCTACCATTTTTTTATACTTATGAAATCTTTTATAACTGAAATTGTAGATGCAGAGGATGGATCTGGAGATGGTATATTGCAATTTTCTCCAGAATTCTGCAATGAATATGATTGGTGTGAAGGCGATACCCTCAACATGCAGGTAGAGGGCGATGTATTGATAATTCGGAATTTATCAAAGGAAAAACGTGAAAATTTACCTAAGTAAACCCCGTAATCACTGGCTTTCTCCATACACGATACTGGAGAAGGTTATTTTCTGGCGTGAAATCGATTATGATGAGCGAATTATTGAAAAATGGAATTATCGTCTAGAACCATTTTGCAAAGTCTGGCAAAAATTTCTTGACTTTATTCATCCCGAAATTCAATATGTAAAGATTGATTGCTGGGATACCTGGTCAATGGATCATTCCTTGGCTCCTATTATTCTAGCCATGCTTAAGCAACTAAAAGAAAGCAAGCATGGCTCACCTAACGTTGATGATGAGGATGTACCGGATAGGTTAAAATCAACCTCTGCACCTCCCAAAGAAAATGAATGGGATACTGATGAGTACTGGCATGAACGTTGGGACTGGGTACTGGATCAAATGATCTGGTCATTTGCACAACTGTGTGATGATTCACATGAAAATGCATTTTATGATCATTCAGAAGTAAAAGAAAAAGATGACTTTAATCTTCAAATTCAAAAGATTAAAGTGGATCATGATGGGCTTAATAATCATAATGCTCGTATAGATAGAGGTCTGCGTTTGTTTGGAAAATATTACCGCGCACTCTGGGATTAATGTATGAAAGCATTAGTCATTACTCCCACCACCGGTGCACTCGAACTAGAAGATGCCGTAAGATCAGTCATTAATCAATCTTATAAAGATGTTGAACACCTAGTTATTATTGATGGAGAAAAATTTGACTCCAGAGCAAGAGACGTTCTAAGTAAAGTACCGTCATCAATAAACACTGTAACGCCTGTAACACTACCTTTTAATACCGGGGGTAATGGGTTTTATGGTCATAGAATAATGGCAGCATTTAGTCACCTGGTTAATCATGACGTAGTATTATTTTTAGATCAGGACAATTGGTTTGAGCCCGATCATGTAAAAATAATGGTGGATGAAATAGAACGGTTTAATCTTGACTGGACATACTCTCTAAGAAAAGTATATTCAAAAGATAAAGTCTATATATGTGATGATAATTGTGAATCTTTGGGGCGCTGGCCAGTTTGGGTAAATGAGCAAGCTTTCCTTATTGACTCGAGCTCCTATTGTTTTAAAACAGACTTTATTCGCAAGGTAGGTCATCTGTGGGATTATGGGTGGGGTGCCGATCGCCGCTTTTATACTATTTTAAAAGAAGAGCTTAAGCATCAAAATTACACCTGCACCGGAAAACATACTCTTTGTTATCGGGTTGGTGGTAATGAAGGATCAGTAACAGGAGAGTTCTTCCTTGAAGGTAACAATAAAGCTCAAGAAAAATACAACGGAAAATTACCCTGGTTGGGTAAACTCTGAAAATCTGTCGCGGGGTAGCGCAGAAGTAGAGCACCGGGCTCATAACCCGGAGGTCGGTGGTGCGATTCCACCCCCCGCAACCAACCATACTTTGGAGTTACCTGAAAATATAATTCCAGGTTATAATTAACCCATGTTATTTTATACCAATGTATTTGCGCGCGGTAATTATGTATATTTTCGTGGGTTTAAAGATGGAAAACGAGTAAATCAAAAAATACCGTTCCAACCTTCATTTTATGTACGTACAGGTAAACCTACAGAATATAAATCTCTCTGGGGTAAGAATCTCGAAAAAATCAAATTTAATTCTCTTACCCTATCGTGACTGGGAAAC
>OGVL01000013.1_pt1 | contig 21589 bp, 50 predicted proteins | sample 1575781 | NCBI WGS metagenome assembly OGVL01 (sample SAMN07581553, study PRJEB24739) | freshwater metagenome | place: Singapore | collected 2015-04 | reverse complement strand
GTTTCCCAGTCACGATAGGGTTGCCATGGTGAGAATTGCTGAAGTGTTGTTTTAAGAATTATGGGGGTTGTATAATTTTGTCTCTTATAGCAAAAATGTATTGGAAAAAATCCCTAAAAAATTTATGGAAATACTTTTGACGAACGACAAGGAATTTGGATACGCAATGGTAAAATATTTGGAAGTTTCCACATTGGGCACAGGTCAAATTAAAATACCTTATATGGATCTGAAAAAAGTTTTAACGGATGAAATTATTGATATCTTATCCAAACGTCCTCAAGCTGCGGGTTATTTTGTATTTTGGTTAAACGAATCGAAAGCGGACAAAATAGAAGGTGCGTATCCTGTTCCAGAATCGATCCTGGATTCGGCTCGTCGCAGCACCCTTTGGCGTTCAGAATCAGATGATTCTTCAGAAGAAGACAATTCAAATCTATAAATGTATTATTTTTTATGAAATTTCAAAAATTATGTGAAAGTATGGTTGTTCGACCAGATCCTTTAAAACCCGAAACTAATTTTGTAAGTAATTTACAAAAAAGTCCGGAAACGTCACAAGGCGAAAAAAGCGGAATTGCTTCAATATCAGGTGAAACTTATACCGATTATTGGGGCAAATACACTAGCAAATTAAAAACTTTTTTTCCACATGCTACAGACGATCAAATTGAAGCGCTTCTTTATTTTAAAAAACACGGTATGAAAAAAGAATACTATAAATTATACAGTAAATTATGGTCGTCTAAACCTGAGAACCGAAAAAGACAGATAGAAAAATGGCGGAAAAAATATCAATCAAATCCTGAATTTAGACAACAACGTTCTGAATATAAAAAATTATACAGATCAGATCCTGAAATTAAAAAACAAACAGCTGAAAAGAAAAGAATGAGGTATGCGTCAGATCCTGAATTTAGAAAAAAAATAAACGATTATGAAAAATCTTATAAACCCAAATATCGACAACGTAAAAAATTAAAATCTTTTAATCAATTTGTACAAGACAATCCAAATCCTTAATTGTATTATTTTTTTACAATTTCAACAATAGGATCGATAATTGTTTCCAAAAGACCCTGAACTATTTTTTTGGCAACTTCCGGTTCATTATTGTTAAGTTCATCCATTACTTGATGTTTTAGATACATGCCCACAATTTGAAAATAGTAACTTAAATGTTTGATTGTCTTTTCAGGTGTGTCGAACATATCAGCCCGAGGCATTTCTCCGCGTGCCGTTTTAATTGCATCTTCCCATCTGTTCAATTTGCTTTGACGATCTGATCCTTCATCATCCAACCCTTCAAGCTTCATGTACTGTTTCAAAGCTTCTTCAGCATCCATTTCTTCTGTTAAGACTTTTCTTTTTTGATAATAAAGCTCGTTAATTATATCAATATCCATAAGGTTATTTATTCAAAATTATGTATTTTTAAGTTGCTCCAAATCATTAATGGCTTGATCTGCATTTTGATACACCACTGCTTTACCGCCTGCTTGCACAAAAGGAACAGTATTTTTTTCCCAATCATCCACCAATATGTTGGGTACACCATCAGTAACTGCATAATCCTTTTTTACCGAACCGGCTTTAACAACAATAACTCGTTCAGGAGGTATGCCAAAATGTTGCATCATCCATGTTTTCTTATCCACCAAACCACGATTGCTGATGGCTATAAATTCAGGTTTAGGATAAGGCGTGGCCGTAAGCACCATAAAATTAGGGAAATTTTGTTTTAAATAATTCACAAGCTTTTCAGATCCGGGCATGGGATTTAAACGTAAAAATGTGTCCAATGGCATCTGATCCCATTTTTTACTGATAGGAGGTGTAACACCCACCGAATGAGCAAAGCTTTCCAGATCAGCCAAAACACCGTCCATATCGCAATAAACGTTACCTACGGTATTTTCACAACAAAGACTTGCCAAACGCTCAAACTTCATCAGAATATTTATATAAATAATCCCATGAACTTTCAACAACTATTATGCTTGTATGAAAATAGAGCACATGCTGAAAGTGCATTATTGCTCAAATTAAATGACAAGACAATACAAATGTTGCAAAATATTCAGATACCAGAAGAACCTAATGGTGAAACCATGACTCGATTGGATCCTAGCCGACTACATGCAACCCTTATCAGTTTTCGTAATTTTAAAAATGAACCGGACCGTGAGAGTATAGCTCGCCATGATTTTGAAGCTCCTGAAATTGTACCGGGCGAAACCCGATTTGTTTATCGACCAGGAAAAGTTACTTATGTTTTATCTTTACAAAATCAGAAAGAATTGAAAGAATTTGTTGATAAATTGTACAGCCAAGTTGGAAAAACAAACCCAGAACCTAATCGGTTCTTTCATGTAACATTGGCCAACAACATGGGCGGAGATCCTTTCGAAAGTATCGGAGATGTAACTCAGGACGATTTTAAAAAAATATAAAAAAAATTATAAAAAAATTATAAAAAAATTTTTTAAAAATTGTTGGCATGCGCGCCGGGTTTTTAAAAAAAACGGCTTTCGCCTATTAGCGATTTAGATGCCGACCCTCTAGAAACTTGACCCCTGGAATAAAACGACCCCCTGGAATAAAACGACCCCCGTCAAAAAAACAGACCCCCGTAAAAACCAGACCCCTAGATTTCTAGAAGGGCTATGGCTTGCGAATGTTTCTGAATGCTTCAGCCACGCCAGACAGAACCAGAGCCACGATGGTAGGCAGTAAAAGCAACCACCAGTCCCAAGCCACTATGTTGGCAAGCTTGAAACAGAACAGAACTATGGTCAGCAGATACAGGCTTTTCACAATTCTTTTATATCATAAGTGCACTAGGAGTCAATCCATCAGGTTATCATGATAGGCAGGGGAATAATATATATAAATTATTTTGCAAAGAATTCGCTTGCAATTCTTATAAAAATCTTTAGAGCTAGACCTATGAGCCAAACCAATACCAACGAAAAGAAGGGCGGGGTGATGAACCTTGCTCATAACGAGACGGAGCTTACCAAGGTTAGTGAGATTGCCATTCCCGACCTTTTTAATCGCCGTCTCAAAACTGGAAACGATATGCTGGATAAAATTTTTGGAGGTGAAGGTTTGCTTCCTTCCACGGTTTTTACGCTGGCGGCTGGCGCAGGGTTGGGCAAGACAACGTTCCTTCTGCAAATGCTGAATAGTATGACCAAGGTTGGAATCAAAACGGCTTATGTGAGTGGTGAAGAAAGCCGTGAGATGCTTGCTTACACTTGCCGTCGGTTGGGTTTGAAAGACGTGAACCTTGCCATCCAAACTGATGTGGACAAAGTTTGCGAACTGATGGAGCAAGTGGACGTGTTGGTAGTGGATAGTTTTCAGTGCTTGAACACGGACAAGAAAATGAACAGCCGTGAGAAAGAAAGCTATTGTCTTCATCAACTGATCAACACCAGCAAACGAACCGAGTGCGTTCTTGGCATTGTGCTTCACGTGACCAAAAGCAACAACTATCGGGGTTCGACCCTTATTCCTCACGCCGTGGATGCCAACTTTATGATGAGGAGTTGCGTGACGGATGAAGACGTGAGGGTGATTTATTCTACCAAGAATCGCTATGGCAAACTCTACAACGTGGAACTGAGACTAGGACATAATGGGTTTGATTTGGATAATGCGATTCGGGTGAATGATGGCAGTGCGCCTGCTCCTATCGACCCTCGCAAGGTGAGGTGGCAAGAGGATTTGAAAAAGATTCTTTCGCTTTCGGAACCCATCACGCAATCAGACGTGACCAATGCGATGGACGGAAACAATCAGCGGGGCTATCTGCTCATCAAACAACTTATTCGTGAAGGTAAAATGATGAAGGATGGGCGGGGCGAAGAAGCAGTTTATCGCCTCACGGACGCTGGCAAGAAAAGCTTGGAAAGCAAAGACAAAGAGTGCGCCCAAGCCGAGGGCGAGGATGGCGAGGATGAGCAGGGTGAACCTGCTCGCTATGAAGCCGAGCAATTTGAACTGCCCCTTAATGGTGCAGAGGAGAATGTTGGATAGGCTCAAATGGGGCGGGGAGGGAATGGATGTTCCTTCCCCGCTCCAAAATTTAAGCTTGTAATGTTTGTAAAAATCTGAAACAATACAACCAAGATCAAGGCAAAGAAGAAGCAGAGGCAGAGGCGATAGCCAAACCCTAGCAGAATCAGAGCCAAGATTGGAAAGGCAGAGATGGCTAAAAATACTATGAATGCAGGAGTGGATGTTCCTCCGCAAATGCCCAACATTCCCTATGATGGGGACGGCAGTAACGAACATCTTTCAGCGTTGGAGATGCTGGCACTGGCCAAAGGTGCAGTGCGTGAACTCTCCGACGAACAGCAGGACAGCGTGGGTGCAGGCAACTATGCGGTGAATTTCACTCTGCGAGTGCAGGGCGGAATTCGCAAAGGCGAACCGCAAGAGCAGATGGTGGTGATGGAAATTCCGTGGATGGCCATGGCCTATCACCTGGCTCAAGAGGTCAGTCCCAAGGCTCTAGAGCGTGCCATCGGGCGAGCGTTGGAAGAGGACAGCAGTCGAGTCAAAAACTTCAAAAGCGAATGCGAGAATCTGGTGACTGAGTTGAAGGGCAAAACCAAAAGGGTGATTCGTGGCAAAGTGACCACGGCCCTTACCTTCACCAAAGTTTAAATGCCTATGGGGGAAGATACTAACCCCATACGCTCATAAAATATATTCTTTACAAAATCCTAAAATTTTGCTAATAATAGGACAAGATGAAAAAGAAAATCAGCAAGTTTGAACAGGAATGGGAAGTGTGGCGGGGATGGATGCAACAGCAAACTTTACCAATGCAACAGATTTGCCGAGGAGCAGGTGTGAACAGGCTGTTGCAAAATTGGAGTGAAGGATGCGGTATCAGCAGTAGCGATACCAATCACGCTATGTTTCAACTTTGGAAGGATTGCAACAAAGATTTTGCTCTTTACAAAACAACTTGTTTGCAAATAATGGAGGAATAGTTATGCCCAACCACACGAGCAACCTTTTAACTATCGTGGGCGAAAAAAGAATACGCCATTTGCTGATGCCATATATGTCGTCAAACAAGGAAACTATCAGTGATAGTCACGGACTGAATATGCAGAATGAAGAAGAATGTTTAATGTATTTGGATTTTAACAAAATCGTTCCAATGCCCAAAGAGATTGAACGCACCTGCGATATGGCAGGTAGTGATTCACTCAAGATTAGGATGAGCAATAAAAAAGAAGATATTGCCAAAGCCAAAGCAATGGAACAGGAACTGAAAACTTTGGAAAAGATTTGCAAGAAAAAATATAAAGCAAAGGGATGGTATGAGTGGAGCAATATGTATTGGGGAACCAAGTGGAACAGTTATGAAAATCGATGGGAAGGAACTGATGATGATGGCAATGAGCAATTATATTTTCAAACAGCGTGGAGTCCGCCCGAACCGGTGTTGCGTCAGCTGGCCATCAAACTGAAAAAAGTGGTGCGAGTCAGTTATATGGATGAAGGATACGGATTCTTTGGCGTCTACCATTTTTATCCCGATGGCAGTGTGGATGATGAATGCTATACCGAGCACAAAGATGTGCCCGAAACGCTTTGCGACGAATTGGGTATTGAAAGCTATGAAGAAGCAAAACAAATGGAACAAGAAGCAGAGAAAGTGATGGGTAAGAAAAAGAAAGCCAAGGCATAATTATTTTGAAAATAATTCTTGACTTTTTGAAAATAATTCCTCAACATCGCCATATGAAAAAACTCAACAAAATACTCAAGATGACGGGAATCTATCTGACTGGATTCGTAGGCGGTTTGATTGCCATTTACTGCCTGCTCTGCATCACGGATGAGGTGGTAATGAATTTTGAAAAGTATCACGAAAATCGAATCAAACACAAAACCTATCCCGTCAATAGTCACGATGCAGCGTATGCTTGGATGGAGGAAAAGGTAATTATTAACTTTTAAAATTGATTAAATATATGATTAAAAAAATTTTGAAACCTAGATTATATTCACTTAAACAAATACAGGATATTTCAGAAAACCACAATTTGAGTTTAATGACCATGAGCGAAGGAAGGTGGAAGCATATGCCAAAATTGACGGTCAGTGTGGCCGAGGATGCTGATCCTTTTGGAGTTTTTACTGCGGTAGGAAAAAATCCTAGATTAGATCAAAAACAAAAGTTTACATTTACTTTATATTATCCATAAAAAATAAATTTATGCCCAAAAAAACCCAACATATTCGTGCCATCCTGATTGATCCTTTCGAGGAAAAAGTCAGGGAGGTGAATTTGGATAATGATTTGCAAACCATTTATGAAACTATCGGTTGCGAACTGATCACCATCACGGGCATGACCCGAAAAGATTGCCAACTGGATTTGATACTGGACGATGAAGGATTGTTAAAGAATCCCGAAACGCAAAGATATTTTAAATATAAATTATTCAGCCAGCCGTTCGCCGGACGTGCCCTTATCACCTGCAGTGATCGGGGCGGTAATTGTGCCAGCGTTCCTGCTCATGTTTCCGCCGCTGAAATTGAGCAGGATATTATCTGGTACAAACCGCAACAAAAAGAATTGGACGCAACCATGGAGGTAAAGGTTTATCCTTTATGAAAAAAACAATCGCTATCCTAACAGCATCCTTAACCTTGGCATTCTCAACTCATGCTCAACAACAGGGCGGAAACGGATTTTTTAGTTTTGGCAGTGGCACAGGCGTTCCTACCGATACAGCGATGGGCAGTCTTTTGGGTATGCTGGTCGCACCCATGATCAGCAAAGGAAGTGACGCTAAATTGGTGGGCGCATTATTGGGTGGAATGGGAGCCAACGCTCTCAGCACCGCCCGATACAATCAGCAACAACAGCAACAACAAATGTTTCAGCAACCATATCCACAGGCGCAACCACGCCGAGTCAATTACGCCAACTATAATCCGCAAGGAAATGCCGTATATCCCACAGGCGGAGAGTATGTGCCCGAAGGCATGGTCAATCGTAACGGCATGGTACAATCTCCGTTCAGCGCATTCAGCGTTGATCCTAAAAGCAACGGCATTTATCGCGGGCAGGTTATCTTTGATCCATTCACAGGCGCACCTTTCCGCGTGCCATAATTGTCTTTACTTTTGAAAAAATATAATATAAAACATAAACACAATGAAAACAGAACCATATCAAACCATCGAATATAAAGACTGCAAAATATTTATACAAATAGATTCTGATCCACTTAACCCAAGGGAAGACGAAAACCTGGGAAAGATGCTTTGCCGTCACACAAGGTATAACCTTGGAGACGATTATATGGCGGATCGGGAAGAAGTGTTGGACATATTGGAAGGCAGAAGGAAAGATGTGGTGGCTCTTCCGCTTTACCTTTACGACCATGGCAACATCACCATGAACACGACCGGATTCAGTTGTCCGTGGGATAGTGGCATGGTGGGATGCATCTTTTCCACTTATGAAAAGATACGCGAAACTTATGGAGTCAAACGCATCACCAAAAGTATGATTGAGAAAGTGAAAGATAGTCTCCGAGCCGAAGTAAAATATTATGACGATTATCTTCAAGGCAACGTTTATGGCTATACCATCGAGAAAGATGGCGAAGACTTGGGCGAAAGTTGCTGGGGATATGTGGGCGATGACGGAATGGAAGAAGCCATCCACCAAGCCAAAAGCATTGTGGATATGAAAGGTTACGAGGTAGTGGTATGATGTTTGTCATCCGAGAAGTGGTCAGCGGACAGGAATGGTGGGTAGGCGCGGATAGTTTGCAAACCGCTTGCGAACTGGCCAACGATTTGCCCAAAAGCGGAACCTATGAAATAAGACAGGACGAAGAATAGACTTGAAGGAGTAACCCGTGAAAAAACAAAAGAAGCGTTGGAAATACGGACGCATATTGAGCAGGGATCCGGACAAAGACGATGAATATGCCAAAACGCCCCGTTCAAAATACAGGATTGTTTGTCACGATGATGATTGTGAGGAAACCTTGTATTTTGAAACACGGAAAGAATTGGAAAGCATGTGCTGTAACTGGGACGAAGACGGATATTATGGCATAAAAGATTTTAACAAACAACGGCGGGACAAGCACACGGCTCAAATGAAAAAGAAAGGAAGATGGGTAACAGCATAGTCTGGATTGATGCAAAAGAAATAAGCTTTACATTTATAAAATAATTCGCTAACCATAATTTATGAAACATAACCCAAACTTCTTTGACCTTACCAATATGTCACAGGATGAACTGGACGCTTATGAGGAATACTGGAACCAAAAAATAGAGGAGGAACAATGAGCACCCGAGGTTTTGTTGGATATAAAAAGAATAAACGAATCAAAGGTTGGTATAATCATTTTGACAGTTATCCTACAGGATTGGGTGAAGAAGTATTCGAAAAGTGTGTGCTTCACAATGTGGAAGAACTGAAGAGTTTCTTTGACAGGATTGAATTTGTCAAAGACGAGGGATATGAAAACCACAAAAGCATCTTTGAGATGGATTGGAGTTTTGATCGGCCAGTAATGGAGGATGGAGGAAACTTCTACAAAAACGGATTGTTCTGCGAGTGGAGCTATATTTTTGATTTTGATCATCGCAGTCTCAAGGTGTATCGAGGATTTGGCAAAGTACCCGACAGGGGACATAAAGACTGGTGCTATCGCGGAAAAGGTAGTGGCGAAACCTTTTATGTGAACATGGTGGCCGACTATGACTTTGAAATGCTGCGACTTTGTGTGCCAGACAAATTGGCAAAAGATTTGGAAGAAAGCATCAAAGCCAAAGAAGAGATGGTTATGGAACCAAGCACATGCTCTCACTAAAACGAAAATCTGGGAAAGTTGTTCTATTAGACAAGTTTAACTGCTGGACAAACGAGGTTAAATTTTTTATAAAATAATCTTGACTTTTTTCCAAAATTTATGTTACATCTAGGTCAAATGATAAGTATCACCGTGAGCCATGACAGGGATGATATTCCACTAGGAGAAAAATTGTGGCTTGCTTGGGTGATAATTCGTTCTTTGGCTGTAACTTTTTGGAAACTTATTATAAGGAGAATACTCAAATGACCTACGGCGAGTGGCACAAACAAATGATGGAACAAATTCAAATGGACAAGTTAATGGATTTGTTGGAAAAACAAAATCAGCTTCTTACAGAAATAAAACAAGGTAGCGAGGAGGAACCCACAAATTCATAGGAGGCATTATGTATACACCAGCCAGTATTCTAAATTGTGACCGACCCATGAAAACTGATCGTTATTATGTATGTGTGTATGTGAAACCCCGATACCATTACTCCGACAAAGAAGAGCTTTTGGAAACCATGAGCCGAACCAATCATGGCTGGCCCACAGGATGTGGAACTGATCTGCAGACAGGCAAACGGGATATGGGATTCGCCTTTCCCGATCTGCGTCAAGCCAAGCGTTTCTTGAGCCGCTTGAGTGTGCGTGAAGTGATTGAAAGCTATCGCATCAACCGAATCCAATCATGATTTCACAATCCAAATATCGCGTATGGCTTAAAACCGTGGGAGGTTTTCATGCGCAATATAATGGATATGTGGATGTGTTTGCCGAGAACATGGAAGACGGTGTGCAGCGTGCGATTGACCGACTCAGGAACGAAAGCTTTCCAGATTATCCCAGGAACTTCTGGCAAGTTTTGCGAGTTGAATTTTTGCCTAATCTTTAATATATAAAATCTGCGGGACTAGGATTCGAACCTAGAAAGGGTGATCCAAAGTCACCAGTGTTACCATTACACCATCCCGCACTATAACCCGCTGGTTACAAACATTCTAATATAGCACCATTCAATTTCCAGCCGTTTCAACAAGATTTTATATTTTAATTTCAGCATCAGTTTTCTCCAGTTCCTGCTCCAGCTTGACTGGCGGTTCACCCATCCAGCGGGCAGGACGAATCTGGCTATACCAGTCTTGCATGCTGGGTATCCGACCCAAGTCCTCTTTCACATGCTGTTCGCCAACCCAACGCACAGGCACGGCACGACCGTCACTGTTGACGATGGTGTGACCAAAGATGCGTTCGCACATGAAGATACCTTCGGCATGGTGGCGGAGAGCCCTGTGGCGAAAGTCTGCCATCATCATTTTGCTTTCATCAAACCAGTCATGGATGGCTTGATAATCTTCAGGTTTGCCGCCGTATTTCCTGCTACTGCTGACAGCGTGATGATATGGATTTGCCATAAAACCTCCTAAAGCTCATGCACCCGATTAGCGGTTTCAATGATTCGTTCATAGTGGTCAAGCTCAATGGTTTGTCCTGCCACATCAAATGTGACGCTTCCATACGAACCTTCATTGATTTCCCAACCGCCCTCTTCACTTTCCAGTCCATCCCAGCATATTTGTTCTATTTGTTCTTTGACAGTTTTGCCTGTTTCGCCCAGCGGCTCGTCCAACATTTCCTCACGCTTTTTGGGTTCAACTTCATAGCTGTGAATGTCACCGCTATCGCCACTGCCGTCGTAGTCTACCTTGACTGACTTGATTCCGTATGCTTTCAGGGCTCGGAAAATTTGGCTTCGTATATCATCTGGTTCTGGTTGTTGTTCTTTTTTCATAAAATATATTTTCTCCCGTTAAATCAATTCAGCCACACGGCGTGTGAATGAGTAGGTGTTGTCTGAAACACGGTTTACGCTGACTCTTACTCCCAGAACTTTTCCGTAGTGATAAATCATCGGAACGATTCTGGCATAGTATTTGGCAGGAAAACAAACCCTGTCTCCAATACCCATTTTGGACAGCACCATCTTCAGCGGGCTAATTTTGTTGCGGTTGGCAGGCATCAACGATCCTTTTTGAATGTTAAGTTTGAGTTTCATCTGACCTCCATTTTTTTGTATATGCATTTGGCTGGGCTTGAGATCACTCGATCTGCGGCCTGCCATTTGCATAAAACTGTTATACCGATTTTGCAAATAATATCAAGATTAATTTTTGTCTTTACTTTTTAAAAAATATATGATCAACTATCACCATGAAAACCAAAAATACCAAACGCAAGCTGCAGCGGCTGTCCCTGGATCGACCAGTGTCCGGCAGGCTGCTGCGCATGATAGGGCGGCTGGAACTGCTGCATCGCACCAAAGCAGGTGCCCAATGAAACTGGCCAAATATAAAGTATATTATAATTTACACAAAAAGTGTCTCAGCATGATGTACAGGGGAAAGGTGATCAGCCATGCTGTCGAGTATGCCCTCAAGAACGTTGACTTCCGGGTAAGCGCAAAGGGCCGGGAACGCGTTCTCAAAAACCATCGCAAAAACGTCCATGCTTTTGTATGTGGTGAGCAGGACGAAGGATGGCCCGTGGATCAACTGGAACAAAAAGTAATATATAATCCCTACAAATATAAAAGCTTTGTAAGGGCAGACACCAAGCGGCCCATTTACCATGCCAACTATGCATTCGTGATTGGCAAAGATATATATGTGCTCAACTGAGCGGACGAAAATTTCGACCAGATCCTCTAAAACCACCGGATCTCTAAATTTCCAGATTTCTAAAAAATCTAGATTTCCAGAATAAATACTTTTATGCTATCTGTTGTAACCTCGATACTGGGTTATTTGCTGGTTGGTTATTTGGTTAGTACATTTCTGGGTGTAGCTTACGGTGTGCTTATGAACCGTAGCGAACACGAGAAATGGCAGAACTGACCATACCATTCTTGATTTTTGCAAGTCCTTTATTACTAGAGCTTTATTTACGTATCAAACGTTAAAAAGAATTTATATATTATATTGATTCATTAGGGCTGGGTGATAGCATCAGTGCATGAGCACCTACAATTTCCAATTTCCTGATCCTGAATTTCCTGATCCGGCATACAGCCAATGGAACATTGATCCAGACACTCCGTATAAAAGTCCCAACATTTATGGTGGCATGAACCCGGAAAAGGGCGACAATGATGACTATGTTACCCCGGAGGAATTGGAAAAGATTGACAAATTTTTGAAAAGAATTGACGAACAATATAATCCTCCAGATCTACCAGAAGATGACGGTGTTTAGCATTCTAGGGTTTCTAGTGGTTTCTTTTCTTTGCACTGGTCCAGTGGTTTTTAGTTTGATACTTTGGTGGCATATATTTTTAAAAATATTTGGCCGCCAGGATATCAAGAATTTGGAAAAAACTCTCTAATAGAACGGCCCGTGTTGTCCGGGCAGGTTTGTCTATTAGAGCAACAAGTTGAATTTTTGGTCAGACCGGAAATTATTTCAACGTTGTTTTTATTTCGCCAGTGTCATGCCCACACTAATCGTCAGGATAATTACCCACAGCAAAACGTTGGCGATGAAGTCGGAAGTCTCTTCGCTGCAGGCAAACAGTGAAACGATCCAGGCAATTACCAGAATCAAGATCAGATTAACAATCCAAATCATGCACCGTTTAATTGCGGAACTGTCCGGAGCCACTCCGCCGCATACGCATCCACCTCGATATTTATATTATCTTTTTCAATGCTCACGGGCGTGTAGTTGATATCTTCCAACAAATATCCATCCTCCACAAACAGATCCACCATTTCATTGAGTCGCTCGATGCCGCTGCGGTTGAACAACAATTGTTCGAAATCCACAGGCATCACAAAACTAACCCGTTGGCCACGTCGGTTGCAGATGTCCAGAAACTCCCGTTTACTAAGCCCGCTTGCGATCATGGATTACCTCCTGTTGTTCGAAATTGAAAAAATCGTCGCACGCTTCACGAAGTTTGCGCAATGCAAACAGCAAGGTGCACAGCATCAAACACGTGAAGTGCAACACCGCAGAGATGAATACCAGAATGCCTCGAACAATTTCATACACGATGCGTAAGAATGTGTCCATTTTCTATCCTCCTGTTGTTCATGTTTTCTTTGATTCGGCTGACCATATAAGCGGCAAAAAGGAGCATCAGTCCAACCATTTCAGCCACAAGCAGTACAGCAATCAAAGTTAAAACGGTGCTCATTCAGCATCCTCATCTTTGACAAAATCAATCATGTCCACTTCTTTGTAGCCCCGAATGCGAAGCTCTTCTTCTATGTTGCGCAAATCATTGATATCATTGATTCCGAAATTTTTATATATGTTGATATTTTTATATAAATGAATGGCATGATCGATCAGTCGTCTGTCATCCATGCCAATCCAAGCCGTCTTAGGGGTCATCATCATGTTCGACCAGCTTTCCTCGAACACCATAATAATAATCGCTTTTTCTGTCCCTTGGAATTTTAAGCTTTTGACGCACCACACTGGCGCACAGGTTGAGTCCACTGCTTTCAATAAGCTCATCCAGCACACAACTGCTGATCAGCCGTTTGGCAGTGGTTCTTGCTTCATCATCCACGTATTGATTGGGTTGTACCAGATCCACAACTGCTTGCTCCAGAACAGCTTTCAGAAGCATAGCTTGCGGATCCTCTACATGGCGTGGGCCTCGTTCTGTTATCATTCTCATGGTTATAGGTTGCATTATTTTCATAAAATTGTCAAGATTAGATTTTACCAGTTTATATGTACATACTTTCACGGCCGCGTTTTCCTTCCACATGACGGGTATCATAATCATGACACCGTTCTGGATCCAAGCTCAGTGCACGCATCACGCTTTTCCATCCATTGCCATGACCATCGTCACCAAACACCTTGTAGGCAACCAAATGAGCCACTTCATGTGGTATGGTGGTTTGTATAAAGTCTTCTACGTTTTCTTTGCAAAGCTGTTCGTTCAGTTGAATGCGCCACTGTGTCAACCATGCACGACCTGCAGTGGTTCCAATCACTGTCCATTCGATTTTGGGAAAATCAAAGTCGGCGTTGTACTCTTCGTTCAAATCCTCCAGAACCTGCCAAACCTTGCGGGTGGCACGCTCTTTCATGGCAGTCACGTCCAGCATCAGCGTTCCTCCAGATCCAGACCACGTGCTTTGGCCATCTTTTGTTCCAGCTGAAAAGCGGCTTGTGCCAGTGCAATCAGGTATTCGATTTCAGCCAGCAGTTCCGGATCCTCATCGGCCAGCAACTGTTGCTCCAGAGATTTGCTTATTCTGTTTTTCATTGTGCCCCATTGTTATCAGTTTTTTTAAATTTTGTCAATTCTAAAATAGCGAGTATGGGATTCGAACCCATGTAACAGGAATGAAAGTCCTGTGTCCTAGACCCCTAGACGAACTCGCCGTGAGCCGAGAGTCGGGATTGAACCGACGACCGACGGTTTACAAAACCGTTGCTCTACCACTGAGCTATCCCGGCAAATCTCTGCTGGGGCTGGGATCGAACCAGCGACCAATCGGTTAACAGCCGACCGCTCTACCTCTGAGCTACCCAGCAAATTGGGCAGAAGTGGATTCGAACCACTGAAGGCGTAAGCCAAGAGATTTACAGTCTCCCCCGTTTGGCCACTTCGGTATCTGCCCTTCATCATATTATATATAATATTTTTTTAAAAATAAATGGATCGCGCTGGACTTGAACCAGCAACCTATTCCTTAAAAGGGAACTGCTCTACCATTGAGCTAGCGATCCGTGGGCGTACTAGGATTTGAACCTAGGACCAAGGCATTATGAGTGCCCTGCTCTAACCACTGAGCTATACGCCCAAATACCTCCGATTGGATTCGAACCAATATTGCGCTCAAATCTAGAGCTTCACGAGTATAAATCGTGGGTCTTAACCAGTTAGACGACGGAGGCAAATCCTCTACGCCGTCTTGCCTATTCGCTTTTCGTGAACAAATGGGGGCTTCCATTTGTACTCACCCCAAAGTTTACTTTTATACCGTTCCTTGGCCTGTGCCCTGTCTTTGGGTTTCATGAAGCGACTGCGCATCCGTGCTTCCTCGATCACACACTCTTCATTGACTTTGTTGGTGAATCTTTTCAACGCCCGTGTAAAGCTTTCCATGTCCCTGCGGTCATTGGCGTTTAGTTTTAACGAAGCTCGTTCCATGTTGTATTTATATATATTATGTTAATGAAAAGTCAACCGTTTTTAAACAGGTATTTCATCGGTATAACTGTCTTCATAACCAAACGCTTCGGCCGCATCCTGGGGATGTGAGCGCAGGTAATCGATTCGTTTCTGGGCCATATTCAACAAATAATCCATGGGAATGTCATGAAAATTCCCGATAGGCGTTTCCACCTCAAACCGAAGTACTGTTACGTAATTTACCATTCTGAGTGTTTTCATTTTACCTCCTTGAAATCAAACGGTGTCACGTCTTCGTATCGAACCACATCTCGAAGATACTTGATCAATTCATCATAAGCATCCTCTTCGCTGGTTGCCTCAAGCGTATCCTTGAATGTTACCAGATATTTTTTCATATATATTTTATTTTATCAATTTGATGTGCTTGCTGACAAAAACATGAGCGTCGCTCATGCTGTCCTCAAGGTGGCGGGAGCGGCATTCATGCGGCGTATCCTCGTCTGTCTGGCTGACCAGTTCAGACAACAGATAAATGGCCCGTGTCAGTTCCAATTTGTAGTCAATTTGTTTCATTGATTTTCCTCCTGTGTTTCTGTTTCAGCAGTTTCTTCCGCGTTTTCTTCTTGATTTTTCAACAGACTGGCTTTGCCAGTATCCGTGAGTTTGTAAACAGCTTCTTCACCGCGACCATCCTTCATGAGTTTGTTTTCGCGAATCAATTGTTTGATCAGCAGGTAACCACGCTGAACATTGCCATCGACTGCATTGGTTACATCCACTTGTTTGATGGGTTCGGCCAGCGAGAGGATTTTGTTCAGATCTTCCTGCCAGCGAACTTTGCGAGGATCCACCGGAGCAGGAGCGGTGCCGTCATTGATACGGGTAGGATTGTCCAAATCAAATCCGTTGTGGCCAAGTCTCAGTTCCACATTATATAATTTTCCGTAACGATTTTTGGTGCTGTAGATCACCCGAACATCTTCTCCTGTCACGCTGCTGCGCATCATGAAATTTGCATCCACAGCGTGTGGGATGAGAGTGCTTCCCCGATAATTATTACTTTTGGTCACATGAAGCACAATCCCCAAAACCGATTCAGTTTTCTTCGCAGTCTTAATCATTTCATGCAAGCAGTAACTTTCTTTCTCGCGACTGTTCATCTTTTTGCTGGTGGTCAGACATTGAAAACTATCCACAACCATCACATCGATTTCGCTCATCATTTCACAAACTTTGTCCACATCGGTTTGAATGGCGATGTTGACGCTTTTCAGACCCAGCCGACGACAAGTGTACGCCAACATTTCCCGACTCTCCTCACCGCTGATATAGGCGGTGCGAATTCCTGTTTTGGTCATGCAGTCCAACATCTGCAGAAGGAAGGTGGTTTTTCCAAGTCCTGCTCCTGCTGCCAGCGTAAACACGGTGCTCGGCAAAAGACCATCGCCTCCGAAGATCTTGTCGAGCATTTCATTTCCTGTTTTCAGTCTGCGGTTAAAAAGATCCGGAATCGCGATCTCGCTAACCTTGGTCAGACTGGTTTCATCATGGGAGAGATTCATCATCCCTCCGCTGCTAGAGGTGGTGTTGGTATTGGTTTGGCTCATGGTTTGGACGATGACAGATTTTGAAAAAAATACAAGAAAATAATTTTATATATTATTTTATTAGCCATGCTTATGAGCTTACCCGATGCATAAAGATGGGAGTGTACTCGCCCACATATGCGCCCTCGGTGTTGAAGCTGAAGTATTCCTCGGCTTCGCTGTTGCTCATATCACGCTCCAGAATCTTGATGCACTTGGCACGGTCATAAACCGCCACATTTTTTCCGCCACAACTGCAACCAATTCCGAGGAACGCTCCGTCGAATCCATCAGCCAGCAGGATCTTGTCCATTTCATCTGGATAGTTGTCCTCGATAAATTCATTGATCATTTTGCGACTGGGGTTTTTCATTTTGATCTTTTTCATTTCTGCTTTCTGCCAGTAATCATAAACATCTTCATATACTGGCCGTTGAGGTTTTCAATGGTTACTTCATCATATTTTCTCCGATACACGGTATCGGCCAGAAGCAGAGGATCTTTGCAGTAGTACGCCTCGCCTTTGCTGTTAAACACACGCCAAAGACCTTGACCCACACTGATCACATTCTTCAGCTTGCTTCGCAGTTTGGCGGTAACACGCACTTCTGATTGCTCCTTCTGTTCTTCATTGTTGCCAGATTGTTTCTGATTTTGACAAGAATTACAAGTCTTTTTTTTCTTTTTGTGCACCTTCATAGGCTATGGGATTTATTTACAAAATGGTGTAAAAAGATTTTATATATTTTATAAATGCTATCCCTGAAGGGCTAATCCTGGTTCCTGGAAGCGGCATCCCGGCAATCACAACATTCAAAAAGGGCCACTTGTACCTGCGTCTACAGTATACTGTAAACTTCTTATCCAATTGCTGTGTTGCACACACCCGTGAAAACCGATCTGCAAGAGTCTTACAGTAGAAAAAATTGACATGGACCGTAAATGTCCTAGCCCCCTGATCCGGCGCTGCAGTAGTACTGCCATAGCTATGAAGACGAAACTCCCGACTTCAAAAAATTACGGGGTGAAACATTGTTTCAGTTCAGGATCTTGATGACTATAGTCATCCGTGCTTCTCGACCGTGCGGCGGCATTTGCGATTCAACTCGTGCCAGAACTCGTCGCCCGTGTCATATTCAATGGCCAGATCTTCCACCCACTCCGGAGATTTGCTGCAGTGCAGCAACGCCTGCGCCATCACGTACAATTCAAATTCGTCATAATGCATAAAATATAAATTCAGTTGCCGCTGATGTAACCGCACCAATGATCAATGAAATGAACACTTTCTCTTCGCACATACCAGTCCCAGACATATCCGTTGCGCTGCACGCCTACCCGGTAATGTTCATCGTTGGGCACTCCGCCCACGGTACCATGGATCGCGGTACCGTCGTCTGTGTTGAAAAAACACAAACGGCCCACATTCTCTTCCATAACATCGATCATGCTCATCATATTTTGTCTCCGGTGATTTTATGGACCCACCACGTAAGGACTTCCCAGGGGATCCAGCATCAGGGACCCTTCAGGGGCCATGCCCACATACAGTTTCTCTTCCGGGCGATACGGGTTGATCACGTATCTGGGATTGAGCGGATCTCGCTCCGCCATGACATATGTCTTGCTGGCGTTTTTGACATGCTCTTCCTGCTGCTTGGACGACGGTGCAGCGGCGACCATCTTGCTGCAGGTGTTGATGCCAAATGCGGTGAACAGCACCAGCACAATGAAAAGAAAGAACTCGCTCATGGGCCCACCACAAACACACGTCCAACAGGATCGCGTTTGACGGTGCCCTCCATGGCGTCGCCCACATACAATTTCTCACCGGGATCGTACGGGTTGATCACGTAGTTTTTGTTGACAGGATCTCGCATGGCCACCACGCGGGCCGTGTCTTTTTCATTGGCTGCATTGATGCCCATGCCAACTCCGGCTCCGGCGGCACCGCCTGCCAAAGCTCCAATCGCAGCGCCAGGTCCGCCGCCTGCCAAAGCTCCAATCGCCGCACCGGTTCCTGCACCCAATACCGTGCTGCCCACCACGGTATCGGTACCCGGACTGGTGTAGCCACCGGGCCGCATGCCGGTGCATCCTGTCAAACCCACCAATGCAATTAATATAAAAACATTTTTAATATTCATAGGTGTGTAAAATAGTGCAACATGTCTATTAGACAGGTTTGCCTATTATAAAGGTTGATCCTTGGGAAGGGTTTAGTTTTGTTTCAGCTGGGTCACATCCTGCTCCAGCTGCTGGACCCGCTGCTGCAGATCGGTCAGGATCTGTTGCAACTGGTCAATGGGTATGTTTTGACTCATTTTATGTATTTACCTTTCTGTTCTTTGTTTTGTTTGAATAACCTGTTTTGGGTTATTCCAGGAAAGCATCTTTCCGCTGGCAGGTTGTGGGAATAGTGGCCACTTCCCCTTGCGGGTTCGGAACATGGGATCAGTTCCACGTTCACGGAAAGAAACGTATATTATCTTTTGTGTTTGCCGTTGAGGGCGATGGCACTCTGCAGAGCATCGTTGCTGATCTCGGCCAGATCCATGCCTTGCTGCAGCTGCTGACGCACCTGCTGCACGGTCAAACCCTGCCGCAACAATTTCAGGGCAGGACGGCTAATATAGTTGCTGCGGAATTCCACAGGCTTGCTGCTCAGATAGCCGCTGCCAGCAGTGCGCGTGGTTCCGGTGATCAGACACACGAGCTTGCAGGTTTTACCCTCGCTCTTGCGTCCACGACGGTTCTCCGAAGAGATGGTGGTGGTCATAGTTGTTTTTGCTTTCTTGGTTGATTGTTTCCGCTTGATTCTGCTTTCCATTTTGCTTTTGGCGGGCCGTCCTCGTTTCAATTTGGGGGGACGACCAGGACCGCGATGAGCTTTGGGCCGACCGCGACCACGTTTAACCGGGGCTGACTTTTCCATTTTGTTTTTTGGAGGTCTGCCCCGGCCACGCTTGGGCATTTCAGGTTGCAGCATGCGCTCACTTTTTTGTGAAAAAACTGGTGCAGCCACAGCAATTGCAGGCATAAGCGGCTCGGCCACCATTCCTGCAGCCAGTGCAGGAACATTGGTTTCTGCGCTGGTCTGTTGCGTTCCCGGCTTTTCATCCAAATATGTAATCGTCATGTAAAAATATATAAAGTAATAATGTTAAAAATCAACGATTTATTTTATAAAAACAATTAATAATATTGTCAAAATCCTTAAGTTGTTGATAATCAATGAAATTATTTTGTGTAAAAGAATATATATTTTATAAAATAAAGCTTCTAATGGGTCGTATAGATGAATTTTTGGTCTGACCTGGCTCTGGCAAAGTGATGCTGCAGGCGCAACCTGGCTGCCATGGCAACGATGTTGTTTTAAAAAACCAGATTATATTTTTTATTATAGCTGCGCAGCAGCTGCCTGAGTTTGCTGATGCCGCTGCACTCTAGTTGACGAATGCGTTCCCTGGTTACGTGCATGCGCTCACCCATTTCCTCGAGTGTGGGAATGTGTTCAGGATCTTCAAAACCAAACCGTGCACGCAGTATGAGCCGGATCCTTTCCGGAAGTTGATCCAGCAATCGATTGAGAATTTTAAATTCTTCCTCGGTGTACCGGGGCACCTCCACCTGTTCCGGAATATCCATGGTGATGGGCTCACCGTCGTCATCAATGGCACCGTCCAATTCCACACGCGTGGTGGCGCGGCTGAAAGTGCGCTGGGCCATCTTGCTGAGTCGATCATCGTCGGAACTGACAGCGTGCCCCAGGCTGCCTTCCAGGGCCCGTTTCTCCCGGTGCGCTGCAGCAATTTCATCATTGAACCGGTAGGGCACATTGACCGGGTGCGTGTTTTTTTGAATAAACCGGCGAATGTGATGCTTGATGTGATAGGCGGCATAGGTTCCAAAGCTGGCCCCTTTAGCCCGTTTCCAGCGGCGGGCAGCGGAGTACAAACCAAACGTGCCGCTCATGACCAGGTCATCGTGGCTGTAGCCTGCCGGAGGGTAATATTGGTGAGCAATGCTGATCACCAACTTCATGTTGTGCAGCACGATTTTGTCCAGGAAATGGCGGCGGCCCTTTTTGTAACTCTTCTGGTACCGTTCCACCAAGGCGTCTGGCAGCACCTCCAGATCTGCTACTTTGATGCCCATCATGGTCATAACAAATTTGACCAGACTGGTAGCATATCGTTCAATCCTTGTCTAACCCCAGAACCCGGCGGATTAATATAAAAAGTCTTAAGCCCACAAAGGTGGCTAGCCCACCAATCCAGATACCTAGAACCACTAGAACCTGGAAAACCAGATTCAGGAGGAATTCTATAGTACTCCGAATACCTTTAAAAATACACATATGCCCAGTATGGCGCTGATCATGTTGCCCAATGTGCGCAGCACTTCCAGTTTGTGGTTGTGGTGATCAATCCAGATTTCTAGAGGATCTCTCAATTTGGCCAATTTTTTTAAACGTTTCTTTTCTTTCCTGCTAAGTTCCGGCACGTCCATGTACTTGTAATATTTCAAAAATCTTACTCCAGTGGATATTCGTCGATTCCGAATTTTTTGGTTAAATGGTCCAGGCGCTCACTGTTGCCAGTGGTAACGCTCCGGGTACCCATAACGCCATCCCAGTCCTGTTTGACATATTCACTGTTGCCAGTGTTGTGTATAAACGCATAGCAGCTGTCCAGACGGTGCCGCAGGTCGTTTACCTGTTCTTTTAGCATCCTATTCTCCTGCTGCAGTTCACGAATAACCAGGTTCAATTGATGCAATTCTTTAAGCACACTGCTCATAAAAAATACTTACCATGGACCACCAGAATGTCTAGAAACCCATAGCCTCCAGATCCACTAGATCCTCCAGATCCTCTAGAACCTCTGGATATTCTGGTTATCCAGATTTCCCGATTTTTCGCACGGGCGGGAATATCGTGACTGGGAAACCGATCGGAAGAGCACACGTCTGAACTCC
>OGVL01000011.1_pt1 | contig 21968 bp, 26 predicted proteins | sample 1575781 | NCBI WGS metagenome assembly OGVL01 (sample SAMN07581553, study PRJEB24739) | freshwater metagenome | place: Singapore | collected 2015-04 | reverse complement strand
TCTGATAATGGTACGGACTTCGTACGCTACGTACCCACCGAGGAGTATGGGCTGCACCACGGTAAACCTGTGGTGCTGTGCGTGGACGAGATCGGTAAGGCTGATCGCAGTGTGAAGAACGCGTTGAAGACCCGAGCGCAGAACCTTGCCTACAAGGAAGCAGGTGAAAAATACAGCGGGTATACGCATTGGGAGGACCGTCGAAACTTCCAAGAAAAGCGCATCCCCGAGTTGATTCAGCCGCTCGACATGAAGATTCCCGTCACGGATGCTCGGAATGTTTTCTTGGATGTTTGTAAGTTCATGACAAAGAACGAGCGTGTTCAACTGCCGATGTTTCTTAACGAGCCACCGAAGGGTAAGTTCTTTCACGACAAAAATGGTGACCACTTAACCGAGGCGTACCTGCTCGACAAGTATAAGAATGTCTGATTGACGGGGTGAACCATGCGCAGCGACAATCAAAGACCGTTTGGATATGTAGTGCTAGACGAGGAAGGAGAGCCGCTGCGCAAGTATCGCACCAAGCGTGAAGCGCAGCGAAACTTGGGGGTCGGCATGAAGGTAGTAAAGTTAGATGTGCCCAAGCCCCCAAGTATTTTTGAAACAAGTGAAGCGTCAGTTTTTTAGGAGACACCATGCAAGACAATCAACACCCCGAACTATTTGACTACGCGCCGATGCTGCTCAAGGTAGACAAGTTGGCGAAGGAACTGCACGAAGCGTGTCTGCATAACAATTACTCGGACATTCCTGTTATGTGCGCTGACTTGATTGTTGAGGCGCGGATGTTGAGGGCGTGGGCAACTGACAAAATGGAGAGGGCACATGGAGAATGAGACAGAAGCAGTTGAAGAAGAGCAGAAGTTCTTAGTACTAGCCGAAGATGGCGATTGTATGCAGGACGTGGACGTGTACAAGTTCTACGAGACCAACACAGACAGGAGTAAGTTGAAGGTTGAAGTTCGACGAGCGATGGTTGAGACGTTCTACATAACAAGCGGGTACAAAGAAACAACCATCGTCCGCGTGACTCCTGTGCGTGTTCTGTTGGGCAAGAAGCAAGTGGATGTTATGGCGGACGTTAAGACGGGGACGCTGTATCACAAGACTGGTGAATGCCTGTCCTCAGACAGACGGAGGGTTATCAAGTGGGAGAAGTGATAAAGAAGAAAGGCTTTGGTTCCGAAGCCATAGCGCAGGTGGACAAGTGCTACATGTACTATCTCAAGGCACAGCCTTGGGTGCCACACTACACGGAGAAGGGTGTGTTTGTTGCTCCGGGCGGAGAACAGCGGAAAGAGATTGAGTTGCAGGTACTCGGCGCTATCAAGAAGGAAGCGTTTCTCTGGCCCCGCTATTGGATGAACGAGAAGATAAGGATGGTGCGATGAACTGGAAAGACCTTATTCAAGCAGTTGATGAGTGGGCCGAGAGCCGTGGTATCTACAACGCATCCAACCCGCAAGCCCAACTACTCAAGGCAGTATCCGAGATGGGTGAACTGTGCGATGCCGAAATCAAAAGAGATGCGGTAGGAAGGATGGATGCAGTGGGTGACGTGCTTGTCTGCCTTATCATCTACTGCAAGTTCTACAAGATGGATACTGAGTTTTGCCTGTCGCAGGCATACGATGAAATCAAGAACCGCAAGGGTCGTATGCTGCAAGGCGGCGCATTTGTTAAGGACGAATAGATACTGGATAGATATGCGGGTGTAGCCCAACTGGCAGCAGGCAAAGGACTTAAAATCCTTCAAGTGTGGGTTTGAATCCCACCACCCGTACCAAAACCAAGGAGACTGAAATGACTGACATGAGCAAGTGGGCCGGTGGTCGTGAACTTAAGCCGGAAGAAGAAGCAGAGTACTTGAAGGACTTGTGTGCGTACCTGCGCACCCAACAGACGCTAAGCAACCCCACGCAGAACGAAGAAGGGGTTATGACTTGCGAGGTTGTACCTGACGAAGTCACCGCTCATGCGGCGGATGTGATTGAAGAACTGTGGGGTAGGTTGCAGGAAATGAAGTATTCGTTTGGTGTGGGGGGTGGCGATGAACCGCGATGACATTATCCGCATGGCGCGGGAGGCCGGAGTTGAATTTGACGACGAAGGAGCCACTGGAATGTACGGTTTCTCGATATGGGAACGCTTCGCCGCCTTTGTTGCAGCAGCAGAACGCAAAAAACTAAGTGGGCCAATACGAATCCGTATCATGTCGGCGGCGTATGACTGTGCAGATGAGGGCGAGACCGAGTCGTACAACATAGTAAAAGTTATGTGCAGCGATGTGTTGGAGATGCTGAATGAACCGTGATGACATTATCCGCATGGCGCGGGAAGTCGGGATGCAAGGGATGCTCACAGACGTGGTGACAACTCTCGATGAAATTGAACGTTTCGCCCACTTGGTTGCAGCCTCCGAACGCGAGGCGTGTGCGCGGGTGTGCGAAGGTGATGGAGTCAGGCAAATGAGCGGCGATGAATGCGCCGCCGCCATCCGAGCGAGGGGCGGTGATGGAAGCGAATAAGGTACTAGTGGAGTTAGATTGGGACCAGATTGACGCAATCATTAAGAATGAATTGCGCGAGCACATCATCATCACGCACAAAGAAATGCAGGGTGGATACTTTCACCAAGACGACGAAGCCTACAACCACGTGTTTTTCCCCGCCTTGTGCGTAGTTCATAAGCATTGGGCAGGGGAGGAAGAAAGTATGCGGCTAATGAACGAATTGGGGATAGGGCATGAAACTAGAACTGATTAAGTTTCACGAAGATACCGGCATCTGCGAGTTGGATGTGGATGAAGAAGGTAAGCAGATGTTGATGGAGTTGGGGTTCAACGCATTGATACGTAAAGCACTAGAGGGATACGACAATGAACGAGAAACGCGAGAAGGCTTTTTATGATTGGTGGATGTTCAAAGCCTCAGAAGATGGCAGGATGACACCTAGTTCTATCTGGGACGCCGCCTGTGATTGGATGAAAGCGGAGATTTTGTGGGAGTTGGAAAAAGAAACGGAGCGCATCCGCGATGACCGAGAGGGTTAACCATCCGCCGCATTACACCGCCGGGAAAGTAGAATGTATTGATGCACTTGAGGCTGCTACTATAGGGCTGCAAGGTATCGAAGCCGTGTGCACCGCCAATGCAATCAAGTATTTGTGGCGCTGGAAACAGAAGAACGGACTAGAGGACCTCGCCAAAGCGAAGTGGTACATAAACAAACTGGCTAAATATGTGGCGGAGCAAGATGATAGAGATGCAGATGGGTAAGGTGGAGTACGCATTGTCTGAAGCACAAGAGGCAGAAGATGTTGTGATTATTTGTTTCGCTAGGGATGGCGAGATGGCCCTTAAATCTACAATCACTAATGGCCCCGAGATTCTATGGGCGCTTGAACTTGCAAAGTCTCAGGTATTAGAGATGGGTCAAGTGGAGGATGCGTAATGTCTGACTTCATGAAAAAGCAGTTTGAAATAAGCCACGAACTAATACGGCTCATGAACCGTGAGCATGAAGAACGCGAGCGAATGTCAAGTTTGTACGAAGAAAAGTTAGCAGAAAAAGATAAACAGATTGCCAAACTTCGTTCAACTATTGAGGCGCTAGAGGTACTAGTGAACAGGTAATGCCACAAATAATATGGTTTAATCTGCTCTTATTTTCAGGTGGGCAATGGACTTACGTTGATTCATTTGACACGCTAGAAGCCTGCCAAGAAGATAGAGTAGAGTACGAGAAGCAATTCCCCGGCAACTACTACTGCTTCCCCCATAAAGTACAACTTACAAATATTCTCACATATGAGTTTCACCCCCGAAGCAAAAGTTAAAAAGAAAGTAGTTACGATTATCAAAATGTATGGGGCGTATTACTTTTTCCCCGTCATGAACGGCTACGGCAGGGTCGGCATCCCTGATATAATCGTCTGTCATCGTGGCTACTTCGTAGCGATTGAATGCAAGGCAGGCAACAACAAGCCGACAGAACTACAACTAAAAGAAATAGAAGCCATCCGGCAAGCAGGTGGCGTGTCGCTCGTTATCAACGAAGACAACACAGAAGAAGTTACAAAAGTACTGGAGAGTATTGATGGCGCGGTTCGAAAGGATATTAGTCCTTGATTTTGAAACCTATTTTGACAGCAAAACATTCACTCTAAAGAAACTCACAACAGAACAATACATCCGTAGCCCTGACTTCAAGGTGCACGGTGTCTGTGTAAAGGACTATCTATCGAGCGCTGCACCCGCATGGTACAGCGCAGCAAACGCGGACGACTTCTTTAATTCCGTAGACTGGCAGACCACCGCCGTGCTAGCGCACAACGCACAGTTCGATGTGTCGATTCTGTCTTGGTATTACTACTACAAACCCGCGTTCATCTTCGACTCTTTAAGCATGGCCCGCGCACTGTTCGGTACAGAGCAGGGCAACTCACTCGCTGCGCTAGCCACTAGATTCAACCTCCCCGAGAAAGGCAAGGCGTTGATGAGCGTGGACGGGGTGCGAGACCTGTCGCCTGAACAAGAGAAAGAACTTGCAGAGTACTGCGCACACGACACGTGGTTGTGCGAACAGATATTTATTAAGTTACAAGAAGACTTCCCGCCCAAGGAACTCAGGCTCATCGACCTGACCTTGAAGATGTACACCGACCCTGTACTGGAACTCGACCCCGAGTTGCTGACGACCGCCGTTAAGGAAGAGGAACAGCGCAGGACATCCTTACTGAGTAGGTTGGCGGTTGAAGAAAAAGATTTGGCGAGCAATCCAAAGTTCGCAGAAATCCTACGGGGTCTGGGCGTCGAACCCCCAATGAAGAACAAGCGCCCAACAGTAAAGACACCAAACCCAGTAGGCAAAACTTTAGCGCTGGCGAAGAACGACGCAGGGTTTCAAGCATTACTCAACTCCGAGAACGAGGATGTTGCCGCGCTGTGTGAGGCTCGGCTGATGGTTAAGAGTACTTTGGAGCGTACGCGTGCACAAAGATTTATTGATATCTCTTCTCGTGGCCCTCTTCCTGTACCTCTTAATTACTATGGTGCGCATACTGGACGATGGTCGGCATCGAGAGGGAGCGGGATTAATCTACAGAACCTCAAGCGGGGTAGCGCTCTTCGCCGTGCCATCATGGCACCCGCCGGTTACACGCTAGTTGTTTGTGACTTGTCACAGATTGAACCCCGTGTGCTGTCGTACCTAGCAGACGACATTCAGATGCTAGAGATTTTCCGTTCGGGGGAAGACGCGTACGCAGCGTTCGGTGCACAGATGTTTGGCGTCCCCAACCTTACAAAAGAAACACATCCGGAACTTCGGCAGTCAGCCAAGTCAGCGCTGCTCGGTGCAGGGTATGGTCTAGGTTGGGCATCGTTCGCAGCGCAACTGCTAACAGGTTTTCTAGGTGCGCCACCTATCAGGTACGATGGGGAGTTTGCCAAGCAGGTCGGCGTAGACAAGGACGACTTTGATGAGTTCGTTGGATGGAAGAAGAACCTAGAAAGGATGGCGGAGATACCGCATACCTGTAGTAAGAGAGAGTTATTGATGCACTCGTTGTGTTCCAAAAAGATTATCGACAAGTACCGTGATGCGTCGAGTCAGGTTGTTTCTTTTTGGGAACTGTGCAACGGGCTAATCAAGCGCAGCCTACACGAAGGCAAGGAGCATACGCATAAGTGCCTGACTTTTAAGAAAGAATCAATTCAGTTGCCAAGCGGGTTGCATTTGCGCTATCCTAATCTATCGTCTGAAGAAGGGCCGGACGGTAAGAAGCAGTGGGTCTACGGCCCAAACAAAATTAAGTTGTACGGTGGGAAACTGACTGAAAACATCGTTCAGGCAGTGGCTCGCTGCATCATGACTGACGGTATGTTGCGGATACAAAAGAGGTATCCGTGCGTATTGACTGTGCATGATGAAGTAGTGGCTCTAGTTCCGGAAGAAGAAGCACCGGAAGCAGAGTTGTGGGTGTTGAGGCAGATGACGATTGACCCTGCGTATATGCCGGGGATACCGTTGAACGCTGAGACAGGAGCAGCACGGAGATATGGAGATGCAAAATGAAAAACAAAGTACGAGTGTTTGATACGAAGTATCGTATCAAAAGTATCAAAGCATTTGACGCAGACTCACAAGCGGGTGAGATTGCTTTTGATGACAAGCTCATTACTTTGGCGGCGGCTTTCAATGACGGCACCAAGCTGACTAAAGAACAGCGTGTGGTTGCTCTTGTTCACGAGCTTGTGCATGCCACCCTCAAAGAGATGAAGCATCCGCAGTACAAGAACGAAAAGCTTATTACTCCTCTTGCTGTCGGCGTGGGTGAAGCTTTGGTTCAGCTTGGGGTGCGTGTATGAGATGTAGTTGTGGTGGCGACACCCGCGTAGTTGATTCACGTATTCTGGATTTTGGACTTCGCCGCCGTAGGCTGTGTATGGAATGTGGTAACAGGTTCAACACCTTGGAGACGGTGTTGGAAGAGGGTAGAAAAACCCCAAAACCTGTAGCCAAAAAGGCTCCGTATGTAGCCAAAGAAGTAGCAGAAAAACTAAAACAAAAGAAGTTGCAAGCACGTTGTGGAGTAGAGGACATGCTTATTGCTAGGGAAGAAGCGGATATCTTTGACGACTTTAATGATGAGGATATCCAGTGGACATCAAGCCTATAACGTGGTCACACAGCGCTCTCAAGGATTACGAAGGGTGCGCTCGTCGCTACCACAATGTACGGATACTGAAGAAGTATCCTTTCGAAGAGACGGAGCAGATTAGATATGGCAAGGAACTCCACAAGGCCGCCGAGGATTACATCAAAGAGGACAAGCCGGTACCTGAGCAGTTCAAGTTTATGGTGCCCATCCTCCAAGCGCTTACTCGTAAGACCGGACGTAAGTTTGCAGAACATCAGATGGCGCTTACTTCCGAACTAAAAGTTTGTGACTGGTTTGCGAAGGACGTGTGGGTGCGGGGCGTGGCGGACTTGCTGATAATTGATGACGACAACCTGACTGCGTGGGTGGTAGACTACAAGACGGGCAACGATAAGTACCCAGACCGTGACCAACTTACGCTAATGTCGTTGTTGGTCTTTGCGCATTTCCCGCATATTAGGCAGGTCAACTCAGCCTTGTTGTTCGTTGTTAAGGACAGCATGGTGAAAGCGAAGATGAGTTATGACGAACAAGAACGAGCATGGTGGGACTACCGGGAAAGAGTCGGGCGAATCGAAGCATCTAGTGCTGCTAATGTATGGAATCCTTCGCAATCTCCGCTCTGTAACTGGTGCCCCTGCACAGATTGTGAACACCACCCTCGTCACTGAACCAAGACTAAAGCAAATGGAAGAGGTATATGCCATACCTCTTGAGACCCTTATCAGCTACTGGATTACAAAGTTCGGGTTTGATTGGGCGCATGACAAAGATGTACACAAAAACTTGTTTGATAGTCTGGTGTGTATGCGACTTAGAGAAGAGAAGGTAGTTGAGGAAACAGAGATAATCGTACCCGCCCTTGACTCACACAAGAATGGATACCCACGGTATCAATCAACGTATCGCATAAGGAGAGAGACAAGTGCAGATAGTTGAGGACAAGGCGCTTGTCCTTAGGACACGCAAGCCTGAGAAGTACAGCGTCATCCCCAAGAGCAAGGTTATCTCGCAGGCCAATGGCACATACGAAGTCGCTGTGTATTGGGGTCTTGACGAGGCGCGTGTACTAAAGAACCTTGGCGTTAAGAACGTACCCTCCCCCATCACCCGGCAATATGATTGGCCCGGCAGATACAAACCTTTCGAGCACCAGATTGAAACAGCGTCGTTCCTTACCCTAAACCGGCGAGCCTTCTGTTTCAATGACCCCGGCACCGGCAAGACTCTGGCTGCGTTGTGGGCCGCTGACTATCTGATGAAGCGAGGTGAGGTGCGCCGCTGCCTTGTGTTGTGTCCGCTGTCGATTATGCACAGCGCTTGGATGAACGACCTTCGCAGCAGCATCATTCATAGAACAGCCGTAGTCGCGCACCATTCGCAGGCTACCCGCAGAATCGAGATGGTCCAACAGGATTACGAGTTTGTTATTACTAACTACGACGGACTCAACCTGATTGCTGATGAAGTTAAGAATGATGGCAGGTTCGACCTCATCATCGTGGATGAGGCTAACGCGTACAAGAACCCATCGACTAAGCGGTGGAAGTCGCTAGCCAAACTAATCACACCCAAGACTTTTCTCTGGATAATGACCGGCACACCCGCTAGTCAGTCGCCGGTTGATGCGTATGGTCTTGCAAAGTTGGTCAACCCGAGCAACGTGCCTAAGTTCCAGACTGCGTGGCGTGACTTGGTCATGCGGAAGTTAACCCAGTTCAAATGGATACCCAAGGCGGATGCACCAGACAAAGTCTATGAAGCGCTGCAACCCGCTATCCGATTCACAAAGCAGCAGTGCCTTGACCTACCCCCGGTCATGACAGAGACCAGAGAGATACCGCTTACGTCACAGCAAAACAAATACTACAAATTGCTTAAGGAGCGGATGACTGTACAGGCAGCAGGTGAAGTAATCACCGCAGCTAACGCAGCGGTCAACGTGAATAAGTTGTTGCAGATATCTGCGGGTGCCGCATACACGGACGATGGGGAAGTTATTGAGTTTGATTGTGCCCCGCGCCTCAATGTTCTGATGGAAGTTCTGGAAGAGACGCAAAGAAAAGTTTTAGTGTTCGCAAACTTCCGACATAGCATAGATACTATAAGTAACTTCTTAGGAAGGCATGGAATTGAGTGCGCTACGATTCACGGTGATATCTCAGCCTCAAAGAGAACACTCATTTTTAGCCAGTTTCAGACAACTCCGACCCCCCGAGTGCTAGTAATCCAACCTCAGTCGGCGGCGCATGGCGTGACCCTGACTGCTGCTGATACTGTCATCTTCTGGGGTCCTGTTATGAGTGTGGAAACCTACGTTCAGTGCTGCGCTCGTGCTGACCGACAGGGGCAAGACTCCGATAAGGTGACGGTGATTCACTTGCAGGGTTCGGAGATTGAGCGGCGCATGTTCAAGCAGTTGGCGCACCGTGTTAATGAGCACACAAGTCTCATCAAATTATACGAAGAAGAACTTGCATCCGCCGATTAGGCGTGTTAAAGTTTTGACAAAACATAAGGAGAGTGTGATGGATTCTGAACCGCAGGTTCCTCTGGATAAACTGACCCGTGTCTACATCAAGATGCGCACGGCCATTCAGGAAGTACAGAAGGAATACGACGACAAACTCGCAGCGCTTAAGGAACAGCAAGACGCTGTGAAGATGGCAATTAAAGAGCGTATGCTTTCTCTCGGTACCACTTCTGCACGGACAGATTTTGGTACGGTTATCCTTGCCAAGAAGACACGCTACAGCACGAATGACTGGGCTTCATTTAAGGAGTTCATCATTAACAATGACGCCCTCGACCTTCTGGAAAAGCGCATCGCTCAGAAGAACATGGAGTTGTTTCTCACGGAAAATCCCGGACTCGTACCTCCGGGACTTAACTCTGATTCAGAGTACGACATTTCGGTACGCAAACCGTCTCGTTAAAAGGAATGACAATGACTCAAGTCGTGAAGTTTGAAGGGGCGGCTGTCCCCACTTTTGCCAAGCGCGCTGAGCGCTCGTCTCTTTCTGCTGCTCTTGCCGGTAGTGGCGGTGGTAGCCCTGTTAAGCGCATCTCCATCAAGGGCGGTGTATTCCGTCTGTTCGCAGGCAGCAAGGAAGTTGGTTCGATTGAGGACCGCCATCTGGATGTTGTGATTGTTAACGCTGCCCCGAAGATTGGCCGCTCGTTCTACGGCGGTACGTATGAGGAAGGTGTTTCTACTACTCCGACCTGCTGGTCTGCTGACGGCGAACGTCCGGATGCATCTATCCAAGAACCGCAGTCCGACACCTGCGCTAACTGCCCCAACAACATCAAGGGTTCTGGTCAGGGTGAGAGCCGCGCCTGCCGTTTCTCGCAGCGCATCGCTGTGGTTCTGGCTAACGACCTTGGTGGTGACGTGTTGCAGATGACGCTACCCGCCACCTCTATCTTTGGTAAGGAAGAAAACGACGCTCGTCCGCTTCGTGCCTACGCTCAATATCTGGATGCGCATGGTTGGGACCCCGACATGCTCGTGACCCGCATGAAGTTCGATACTAAGGCTGCGGTGCCCAAGTTGCTGTTCCGCCCTGCTGCGTGGTTGAACGAAGAGCAGTACGACATTGTTAAGAAGCAGGGTGTTACTGACGACGCTACCCGCGCCATCAAGATGTCGTTTGCTACTGCGTCTACCGAAGCTAAGGTGTCGCTGCCTGCGCTTGAGATTCAAGGAACCCCGCCTACTAAGAAGGCTGCGCCTACCGTTGTCATCGAAGATGATGAGGATGAGGAACCGAAGGTCCGTAAGGAAGCCGAGGTTGCACCTAGCGTCAAGAAGAAGTCGAGTCTTGATTCTCTCGTGGACGAGTGGGACGACGAATAAAGGGATGGGGGCGCAAGCCCCCGTTTTAACATGGCTTACTCAGAAAAAATCAAAGACACAATCGACAAGGCTCCTAAGACTTTGGGCAATCAACTCGGTAGGTGGGCGGTGTATCTGGACTTCCCTGTGACCAAGATTGCTAAGAGTACCGGCGCTACTAGGCAGACCGTCTACAACTGGTTCAGCGGTGGTGAAGTTGCCCCTGCGTATCGAGGCAGTGTTCAGGGTCTAGTTGATATCATGCAGACTTGTACCTCTGCCGAAGATGCATGGAAAAAAATATGCAGCCATCTGAACCTGCGGGGTTGAGAGATGACGCGTTCATTCAGTCGTCTGCGCAGTTCATTTCCGAAGGCGGTATGCCCCTTGCTTGGCAGAAAGAAATGCTCAAGCGTTACCTGTTTTATTTTGCCCTCTTACAAGAAATAAGTGCAGAGTCTGACCGCGCTGCATCATCGGAGCAACTTTATATCTTGTAAGGGGTAGTTATGGAGCCGGTAGAGTTCCTGCAACGGGTACTGCCCTCACAAGGTTTGTACTGCGTAGCAGAGTTTGATACAGAGCGAAAGCAGCACAAGTTCGTTAAGACCATCGAGGAGATGCTTGAGGGGTCGAGCGAGCATGTGCAGCAGAAACTCAACTCGTACTTTGCCTTGGGGTCTTTCGTTAAGGACGGCAAGCGTAGCGCAGCTAACGTGTCTCATATGCGCTCGTTGTTCATTGATGTTGACTGCGGTAACGGCAAGTACGCCAACAAGAAGGAAGCGTTCCTAGCGGTTCGTAAATTCCTCAAGGACACCGAACTTGATACACTTGGGTCGCCCATCGTAGTTGATTCGGGTGGGGGCATTCACGTTTACTGGCCTATGGACAGGGATATCCCTGCCTCTGAATGGCTACCCGCTGCGCGTAACTTAAAGAAACTTTGCGCCGAGCACAGCTTCAAGATTGACCAAAGTGTGACGGGTGATGCCGCCCGTGTACTGCGGGTGCCGGGGTCATACAACTTCAAGTACGTCTCAGACGACAAGCCTGAGCCTGTGCCCTGCTCTATCAAAGCAACGGGCGACACGGTGTTCAACTTCGAAGAAGTAGCGGCTGCAATCAAGAGCAAACTCAAGGGCAACCCTGCGGATGAGGCGCTCTCAATTCCCGGCACAGCCCCCAAGAAGAAAGAGTCCACGTTCAAACTTGCACCCAGTTCCGGCAGCAAGTTCCAGATTCTCATCGACAAAACAAACGCAGGCACGGGATGCAACCAACTCAAGCACTATATTGAGCATGCATCTGAAGAAGGCATGGAACCGCTGTGGCGTGGGCTTCTGTCGTGGTCGATGAAGTGCGAGGATGCTGACGAGTTCAACAAGTATCTGAGCGACCTGCACCCCTATGACGAAGAGCGCATGCACAACAAACTGCGCGAAATCAAGGGGCCGTATCCGTGTACAAAGATTGAAGAACTCAGCGGCGTATCGTGTAGCGGTTGTCCGCACAAGGGAAAAATCACAAACCCTTTAATCCTCGCCAATTACATCAAAAAAGATGAGGCTGAAAAAGAAATCTTGCTTGAAGCGCAAGAACTAACAAATATCCCAGTCTCCAAAGTGTCTCGGCCCCCCGCTCCCAAGGGTTTTAGTTACGCGCAGGGTGGCGGTGTAATCAGGCACCAGAAGGTACCCTCCAAGAAAGAAGGCGAAGAAGATACTACAAAGGACATTCGCATCCTCGACTACGACATGTTCGTAGTGCACATCCTCAACATCAACAGGACGCACATGGTCTACATGGTAGCCGACAAGCCTACCGGACCCGAGACTATTACCTTCCCGCAACGCGCCATCGTCAGCAAAGACGAGACTCTGAAGTCTTTGGCAGAACAGAACATCATGTCCATGTTTGGCTCGGGCAACGACGCTAATCTGTATGAGTTTGTTCGCGCTGCCGTTGAAGAAGCAAGCCGCCAAAACAATGCGCTGGTTGTACCAAACCACTACGGGTGGCAGGACGACGGTTCTTTCGTGCTGGGTGAGAAAATCTACCGTGCGGATGGTAGTGTCGATAGTTTCCCGATGCCGTCGCTCGACGCTATGAACACCAAGACAAAAGCGAAGGGCGACAGTATTCAACCTTGGCTAAACTTGGTTAACATCTTGGTTGTACGCGAAGCGTGGATGCAGTTGGGCCTTGGTTTGTCAGGTGCAGCGTCCGTGATGATGGAGTTCGCGGGTGTTAACGGTGTCACGTTCCATGCTTGCGGTGCTGATTCTGGTGCCGGTAAAACTCTGGCGTTGCGTGTGTCGTCCTCGTTCTGGGGCCACCCGACTAGGTTTGCTATTGCCTCTGACTCCTCAGAGATTGCTGTGCTTGAAGCGGCGGCTATATCACATAGCCTTGGGGTGCTGATTGACGAGTCCACTACCAAGCAGAACGGTCAGGTCTCAATCAATACGAAACTTACAACCGCGCAACAGAATGCATGGGCACGGAGTCTGGTCTACCGTTTCTCGGAGGGCAACCCAAAAGAACGCTCAACTTCTAAGGGTGGTATCCAAGTCAACAACGGTAGTTGGAAGAGCCTGCTGTTTACTACATCCAACTCCTATCTCATGGACTCTCTGGCTGCGCAGGACACCTCTAATGAAGCGGTTCTTTTCCGTATGTTGGAGGCGCAGTTTGATAAGAAGATTGAACGCCTGTCCGAAGAAGAGCGGGAGAACATGCTTGCTCTTGGCGAATGCTACGGGGTTACGGGCACAGTCTACGCACCGTGGGTAGTCCAGAACAAAGAGGTGTGCGCGACGCTGTTTAAGAAAACCCGCAAGCGTCTGTCGGAACTACTGGAAGAGCGGGACGGCGAGCGCTTCTGGTTCGATGGATGTGCTGCGATTATCTCCTTCGCCATCTCTCTCGGGTCTAAGTACGCCAACATCGTTGATATCCCCATTATCAAACTGATTGAGCATTGCATCACGCCACTGATTCAGAACGGGCGCAAGTACGTATCCCTATCACACAAGAGCGCAGATGATGTTCTTAATTCCTACACCAGAGAGCGTTACGGCCAGTTGGTTGTCGTCCGCAAGAGCGAGGCTAGTAAGATGCTTGAAGCGGTACTCGGTCATGGCGCGTTGATTGACGAGACCATCAGCCGTTCGAACATCGCGGGGCGTGTGGAGCATGACGTTACCCCCGGTCGCATCGACTACTACATTGAAATCAAACTTCTGCGTCAGCACTGCGCAGCCATGGGCTTTAGTTTCGAGCAGTTCAAGCGGGACATGGAGCGCAAGTATCACGTTGAGTACTTGCAGAAGAAAGATTTGCTAGCCAAGACCAAAGGTCCTGAGATGCGGGTGGCTGCAATGCGTATTAGCAAACCGGATACTAGCCTTGAAGAAACTGGAGATTGAGTATCCGTGGGCGTTGATGGAGAAGGGCGACGCTGTCTTCGTCCCTACTCTGAATGAAGAGTTAACAAAAGAGGAAGGGCTGAAGTCATCCCTTTCCTTCGGTCGTATTGTCGAGTCCCGCTTTGGGATATTCGACGGCAAACTTGGCGTGATGTTTACGGTGAAGCGTAGAAAGCCTGATTAGCTGCTTGCGTCAAGGCAATCTGCGCTCTGCGAATGTCGTCCAACTGCTTGCGCTTCTGGTCTGCCGGGATATCTGCCTGCATAACAAGCCTGCGCATGGCGGCGAGTTCACCCATTTCTTTCTTGATTTCTTGAGCGAAGTCTGCCATTGAAATCTCACGGCTGTATTCCTGCGCAAACGCCTTGGCATCGGCTGCGCGACCTTCGTTAATCAGCTTGTTGAAGGTGGCCTCCGCTTTTTCCATGCGCTCAGCAACGGAGTAGAAAGTATCTATCACGCCGTTAGCATCCTTGGGCTGGAACAGTGCACCTACTATGGGTAGGTTAGATGCGCGTCCGGTCGGTGCCGGAACATTGGGGGAATCCAGAGACAGGATATTAAGGGCTTGCATAGTCGCAACGCCAAGGGCGCCAAAGTGCCCACGCACAGCGTACTCAATCTTGATAGGCGACACACCAACCATACCACCCAAGAACTTAGCAAACTCACTGGTGCTATCTCGATACTGTTCGGCTGGCATAAACTGCTGCTCACGGCGCGAAACAATAGCGTCGTCAGTAAAGAACGAATAGTTAGTAGCTAGTTCAACACCGGGCTTCATGAATGTAGGAATGTCGCCGGGCACTGCTTGAGCAACAAGTTGGCTGATTCCATTAATTGCAATCTTTGCATCCTGTCCCCCCTTAGCCATATGAACCATTGCTTCAGGAATAGCCTTGAAGATAAGACCAGTTTCAAACGGGATGGGTACACGTACCGGCTCTTCAAAACCGGGAATATATACAAACCAGTTAGCATACTTTTGCGGACCAGTAGCATTTTTGTACGCGTCATCGTCATCCATAATGGCGGCGTATGCTAGCGTGGTGGCAGTCATCATCATGCCACGAGTCCAGAACTTGCGGCGCTGGTTAAGTTTTTGAGCAAACGGCATCTTGCCAAACATCGCCTTGTAGGTGACATTCAAACCCTGAATCTGCGCGTACAAGAACGGAATCAACATGTTGCCCATATACAAACTTGGCGACAAACCGCGCTTGTTGTAGTTCATAGACTCCATAGTGGCTAGCGTGGCTTCCATATCGGATAGACCCTGCTTGCGGAAGTCGTTGTAGATTCTGATACGAGATGCAGCATCGGCAGCCGCCGCATACTTGTCAGGCGCCGCTGCCAGTTTAGAAACAAGACTACTGTTGCCCTTTGTGATTTGGAGCAGAATCTTCTGCATGTCATCCGGCATGCCGGTGAGTACTTGCCCGCCGAGAATGAGGCGTTCTTGAAGAAGCTTCTGCCCTTCACTCTTGTTACGAGCTATATCAAAAAACTCTTTGGCAGCACCCACAACCGGCGCGGCATCCGACCCTGTAACCATCCAGTTGTTAGTGGAGTCACGAATGATTTGGCGGCCGATGTACACAGGGTTACGTGTAATCGCAGCACGCAGCCACTTGGTAGGCACCGACATAATCCGCAAGAACGACGGAATGGTGACGCGGATACCCTCCATACCCTTGACCAAAAGGTCGGCGGGGATACCAATGTTCTCAAGTTCTTGCTCGCTAAGTTCAGCGTAATACTTTTCGCCTTTGTGCTTGAACCGGATGACGTTGGGGGCGGCTTTGCCTTCGCCCTTGAAGACGCCGTTGTACGGCTTGCCGTCCTTACGAAGTTTTACGTTGCCGTCCTTATCTAGCGGTACTTCCAATAGACCTGAGTTTGCAAAGGCAAATGCCGTTTCTTTAGTGGCTTGATTGCGCAGGGCCATCTCAGTAAGCAGGCGGGTGTTCTGCAAAGAGCCGGTGAAGAAATCAAGGATAGGTTTATTGCCGCCTACAAGTTCTTGTAGGTACGGTTGGTTCTTAACATCACCAATAGTAATTGGCGCAAGCTCGGTACCAACAACCAGTTCCGCCATACCATCACGCATACGGTAGTACGGGAAGTATTCCTTGTCCTTAATAAGACGGTCCCGCTCTTCCTGACTCATGGTGCCGGTCTCGACAAGGAAGTCGAGCAAACCTTCGTTGTACTCCTTGTACAGTTTACGAGCCTCACGGAAAGCAGGGATGCTGTCACCTAGCTTGTACGCTTTTTCAATCTGTTCCCTAGTGATGCGCTTTTCTTCAAAGTCGAGTACATCCTTCTTCTCCTGCTTGGCCCGAACCGCTGCCATGTACAAGGAGAACGACTCATTCACGGCATTCTCATTACCAAGCACATCCTTAGCTTTGCTAAGCGCTTCAGCAATCTTCACCAAATTAGCGCCGCCACGGCTGGTAAGAATGTACAACCCTTTCTCATCCTTCTGGTAAGTTAGGGGGCCGTTGTTTGCAACTTCAGCGGTGGCATTATTTGCGTAGTCGTGGATACGCAGGTGGTACATCATCTGCAATGCTTGCGCTTCATCCTTCATGTAAGCGGCAGCGCGTTCAACGGGAGCAAGGCGGTCAATCCATTGGGTAACGCCAGACAAACCAAACAGGTTGCCCTTAAGCGTGTCAATGAAACCTTTTTCTTTACCGATGATGCCACCGGCAGACAACTCCTGCATCGCCCGACCTTCTTCTGTGTCCGCCCACCTCACACCGCCAAGGCGATACGCAACCTGACCAGTCGGAGAGACGTAGACACCGGGGCGATTCTTACCCAGAGTTTGTTCTGCGTCACGGATAATCTTGTAGATGTCGCTGGTGCTGACCTTGTCCAGACCGAACGAAGTAAAGCCCATCTTCTTCAGAGCAGCGCGTAGCGTACCAACAATCTCTTTGATGAATCGGTTGGCTTTCTTGAGGAACCCTTCGGTAGCCCGTTGCTGCGTGGTGTAAGCGATAAGTTCACGGACTTTTTCAACTGCGATGTCTTCTTTAGACGGTCCGGCACCATATTTCTTTTTAATTCTGGCAACTTCTTTTTCTATTTCAGCGCTCTCGCTTTCATAATTGTCTCCTCCCCCTTCTCCCCATTCTTTAGCTTCGGCTCTACCAGCCTCTACACCGTTATAGAAATACGCTTTTGCAATAGCATGTAACCCATCTCGCATGACGGGGTCTTCGGAACCCCATTCTTCAACAAAGTCATTAAGTTCTGCAAAACCCGAGTCATATTTAGTGGTTTGTTCAGCTTGCCACACACCGTTAACCGCTTCCGGGCCAAGCTCTTCAGCCAACTTCATGATGCCGCCGGGTTGTGCTTCGATGCTCTTGGTCAGCGCTTTCATGCCGCTATCGCCAAGGAGCGTATCTACCCCATAGTGGCCGGTGATTTCATGGACGGCGGTGGTCTCAAGGTCTGCTTGATTACCGTGGTTCTCACCAACAAGAATGACCGTGCCGTCAGGAAGTACCCCGCCCCTAACTGCATACGAGTACTGTCTTGCAGATTCTGGAATTTGTTTGAGTACTGTGTCGGGTAACTCATCAAAGGTGTAGGCGTAAACAACGCGCACACCCTTCGGCAACTTAAGCTTGGAAAACGCGGCCTCTGCTTCATCTCGGTCAAGACCTTTGTTTTTGTTACCCAGACGCCAACTAATACCGCTGCGGATATCAACGACGGAGTCGGAGTCTTCAAAGCTTTCTGCGGCCTGCCTAATATTTTCCCGGACTTCCAGAGCAACTGCCTTGTCCATAGCCGCCTTGAACTGCTTGCTATCGGGGCCATGATTACGCAATGCAGACTGAACACCCGTACGGCTGTTGGCGGTAAGCACAACCTCCGCAGCTTCTTCTCGGGAGATACCGTGTTCACGCGCAGCCTTGATAACGAAGTTAGCTTGGGCCTTGGGGGCTAACGGTTTAACGGCAGTAACACGTTCTTGCCTGCGCAATGCGGCTGCGGCACCAACAGCTTCTTCGAGCAGGGGCGACAGTTCCCCACGCCGTCTTTGGATTTCCGCAAGAGCAGCCCTGTCCTTTGCAGTTTTGCGGGGCTTGGCTTGTATTCTCTTTTCTACTTCATTAAGAACCCGAACAATAGCGTTGGCTTTATCTACTGATATTTTTTCGGTTTCCCCAACAGCTAGCCGTTCATAGGTTTGAGGACCAACAGCTTGATAAAGACGAAGGTCTTGAATTTTTCTTTCAAGCTTTTCCACAAACGGCGTGGTCCGAACCTCAATAAGATTCTCAAGGTTTGCGCGTTGGCTAATCAACTGCATGTATTCTTTAGAATACTTTTTGCCCGCTTCTTCTAGTTGTTTAAGCTGTTCATCAACTTTAGTAAGCTGTTGCTTTAACCCCGCTGTTTGTTCTTTAGTTGCTAGGGTAGCTTTAGCCCCGCGTTGCTTCTTGGCCTGCGCAAGAATACCTTCAAGATATTCAACCGTTTGTTCAGTGTTTTCAGTACTAAGAAGCTTTTCAAGTTCCTTTTGTTTGGCAGATAAAGGTTGTTCTTTCTTAAAAATTGCGGTGACTTTGCGAAGCAGCGGGGTTTCCTTATCAGCAATCTGGATGCTGAGGTCAGAAATCTTTGAGACAATACGGTTATATTCCGTTGTGCTTTTCTTACCGGCTTCTTCAAGTTTCTTGCGCTCAAGGCTTAGGTCGTGTCGTTGCTTGCGCAATGCCTTGGTTTCGTCAGTAGAAACCGTAAACATCTGGCCGGTAGCTCCGTACACAACTTCCGAAGTAACTTGCACGCCCTCCTTGCCAACAGCTTCAAGCCGCGACTGTTCTGCAATACGGTCCGCTTTTGTCTTTGCTTCAGCGGCTAGACGGGCGGTACCAGCGAGCGCTGCTTCCGCAGCACGGCGCACTTCAACTTCTTTCTTGGTGTCTCTAGTTTCTTGTATTTTGCTCTTGGCGGTTTGCTTCCTAAGCTTGATAACAAGTTCACGGATTGCGGATTTAATCTCGCTCTTTTTAGCCGTAATATTTTTAGCTTGCTCAGCAACGTCTCTTTTAGCTGTAGGAACACCCGCCTCACGGGCAGCAGCAGCTCGATAGACCCCGGCCAAATCGCGGAGACCTTGGATAATGCTCTCGTAAGCATCAATAGCATTTACATATGCCTGCTCTGCATCGGACAAAGTTTGCAGCGGCCAATGAGTCTTTACAATAGCTAGCTTGGTCTTGGGTGCAAGTTCATTAACAGCCAAGGTTGAAGAAAGGTCTTTTGAAATACCCTTAAACGGCGTAACGTAGGCATCCAGTTTTTCTTTGGTTGCTGCAATATCTTTCTTTATCCGGGTAATGTCATCGTTAAGAATACGCGCTTGCGTTGAACGAGGGGAAACACGTTCACGAAACATTTCTTCGCGCCGTTCCTTAAGCTTATCCAATTCTTTCTCAAGTTCTTTTAGCTTGGCTTTTTGTTTCTCAGCCCTTGCACGAACTTCTGCTGCAAGCTTTTTTACGTTGTTAAGACTAACCCCGAGACCGGTGGTAACGTTTGTAATAGAATTTTCAGCTTCTCTAGCTTGCCTAAGTAGCTCAGTAACTGCGCCCTTTTCCTTGGGGCTAAGGCCCTCAAGTTCTTTCTCAATCTCAGACAGTTCTTGTTGAAGAACCTTAAGCTTAGCCTGCGGTGTTTTAGCTTCTTTCTCTGCGGCTTTGCGCTGTTCAGATTCAGACAAAGCTTTAAGCCGTGCGGGGGTAGTACGCTCAACCACCGATGCACCAAACAAATCTGCCTGCTTGCCCCCTTGCTGCACCTGCTGGATATTCTTTAGCGCATCTTCAATACGGGCAGCAATAGTTTCACCACCGCGACGGGCAACAGCCTCATCTGCGAGGTCCATCAACTCATTAGTGGCGGTGCCATCAACAGCCGCAGCCTGTGCTTTCTCCAGAGCCTTGAGGGTGTCGGCGTCGTACTCACCCCCTCTACGCAGTGCTTGGTCAATCTTGTTGGCGGTAAAGTCACGCCGACGCATAAGTTGCGTAGCAAGAGAAGGCTTAGCCCCCGGAACGGTTTCAGTCTTTTTCTTTTGAAGCTCTTCAATCTCGCGCTCAAGCCGGGCAATTTCTGTAGGCTTATCGAACACCGTAGTGGGTGCGCCATACATACCAAGACCGGGGCCGGAGGTGGTCTGCGATTTAACAAACTCAAGTTCACGGCGCTTAGCCGCAATCTCCATATCAATGTCGCCTGCTTCACGAACAGGACGTACACGGTCAGTGGAGGGTTCACCCTTAAGCGCCGCTTCTTTAGCGGCAAGATTCTTTTCACTGGGTGCGGTAAGTTCAAGCGCGCCTTCAACAACACGTAGTTCACCGCGCTGCGCAACTACATTTCGAATGCCGCGCTCAACAGACTTCATCAACCCTTCAGTGAGTGTCTCAGCCCGTTGTTGGAAAGTACGATTAAACTCACCTACAACACGGCGACGAACTTCAGGAGATAGCTTCTGGTTACGCTGCGCGTCAAGCTCTTCAAGACGCTTATTGAACTGCCGGATATAGTTAATTGTTGTGTCATCAAGACCGTACAGTTTTTGCAATCGGGCAAGGGCAGCATCGTCATAAGTAAAGCGACGTTCCTCTGCCGTACGGGTGTCCTCACCCATTTCTTCTTCGCCACGACGAAAGGCTTCTTGTTGATATATGCGAGTAGTAGGGGCAGAGGTGCGAGTTACTAGTTCATCCAGCAAACCCTTAGTCTGCATCGCCAGTTTGAGGGCAGCGTCTTCTGACAGGCCCGAGCGTCCTAATGCAGTGCGTTCAGCAGCAGCGCGGTAAAGAACGGCGTTAATATATTTCTTCTTGGTGTCTTCAATCTTGGCTTCAAGATTTTGGCGAACGTCTTGCATACCAATAAGTTCGCGCCCGCGCACACCACCTTCACCACCAATAAAATTCCTAGCGCGCAAATCCTGCGCAAGATTCATAAGGTCAAAGTAGCTAGTGTTCTGTTCGTCTTGAAAGTCTTGAATGACACGCGTAATTGGCCGACCACGATGGATGTCATCAGTGATTTTGATTGCGCTAACAGGACCCGAAGGTTTGATGACGTTACCAATTTCATCAAAAATATCATCAACAAAGCTGTTCTTACGCGCAATCTCGGTAACATCTTCATACTCTTCTTGCGAGCGAGCCAGTCTTTCTTCAGGCGTAAGTGCTTCTTCTTTAGCTTTCTCTACTGCGGCGTTGTATTTATCGAGAGCAAGTTGGTAAGTACCGGCTTTGGATTCGCCTGTTTCTGCATCGTAGTAACCAAAAATCTTTCTGCGTACAGTCTCTGCACGTTTCGTGGCTTCTTCAATAGCCTTATCACGGGGCATGCCCTTAGCGATGTACTCATTAAACTTTTGCTCAAAGACGGCTTCAATTTGAGAAGTATCCGCAACGGGCCGTTCAGGAAGTTTAAGAGGCTTGCGTTGTTCCGTTGCGGCGGCTTGTTGTGCAAGCAGTGCTTCTCTGTCTTTTAGTTCTTGTTCAGCAGCAAGACGTGCATCAATTTCAGCGCGCGCGCGTTCAGCAGCCTGACGCTCCATGCCCATTTCAAAAGCAAAAGACTTTAGCTTCTCTTCGTTCTCTTGAATCTGCGGGGTCAGCTTGCGAATCTTTTCTACATCCCCCGCTTCGCCTGCTTTTTGAAGTTGAGAGCGCAGCTTCTTCAGGGTAGCTTCAACATCAGCACGGTCAAAAGGAGTTCTGAACTCAACGCCCGACTCTTTAGCTTGCGCCTGCAACGCTGCAATGGCTTCTTCTTGCTGCTTAAGAGCGGGGTCTAGTTGCGTAAGTTTGGCAATATCCCCGGCAGCAGCGGCCTCAGCAATCTGTTCTTTTAGCGCCTCAATCTTTTGACGGCTACTTTCATATTCTTTTTGAAGCCTGATGGGGCCTTCGGCTTGTCCAGCCCCGGCACCCACGCCCGCACCAATATGTTCTATCGTGACTGGGAAA
>OGVL01000010.1_pt1 | contig 22599 bp, 21 predicted proteins | sample 1575781 | NCBI WGS metagenome assembly OGVL01 (sample SAMN07581553, study PRJEB24739) | freshwater metagenome | place: Singapore | collected 2015-04 | reverse complement strand
GGTAACAGGCACAGCAACCACAGCCGTGGTCTTTTATGGCTAAATCGCCAGCATGGCAGCGTACTGAGGGCAAGAACCCCAAAGGCGGATTGAATGCCAAAGGACGGGCGTCTTACAATGCAGCCAATCCTGGAAAACCGGGATTGAAACCTCCGCAGCCAGAGGGCGGATCGCGCAAAGATTCATTTTGTGCAAGAATGACCGGCATGAAAAAGAAACTTACGTCTGCAAAAACCGCCAATGATCCCAATAGCCGTATTAATAAAAGTTTGAGGGCATGGAAATGCTAAACAAAAAACACATGAAAAAACGAGCCTTTCGTTTTGAAAGTGGTGGAGACGTAGGCACAGACGAAGATTATGATGACTTCCTGCGCGACTCTAGAGGAGAAATTGTTCGCGATGGTAATGATCAGCCAATACGTGCGCGTGGATCCGGCAAACCTGCTCCTATAGAAAGAAAAGATACAGATTACATTGCGGCGCCAATTGAACATCGAGAGTTTCCGAGACCGGTAGACAAGCCACCGGTAGCAGAGGTTTCTCTAGTCAAGCCCGCCCCAGTATTAAGCGGACAGACCTCTCCTTTAGCCGCCCCGGCGTCTTCAGGAATGGGGTCTCAAGCAGAATCAACTGCTACACAAATGCGACCTCCAGCAGCATCAGCCGCTCCAGGAATGCCGCCTATAGACTCCGGACCAGCTTCACCATTTGCAGCTTTTAGTGGGGTTACAAAAAATACACCCTCTCCTTTTCAGGAAAAGCCTGCGCAAACAGAGCGTCCTTCGGCTGCTCAAAAACGGCCTCAAAAAGCTCCGGCAAAGCCTGCTGGAAGAGTAGCGGCAGGCAAAACCGCAGCACAAGAAGCGGAAGCAGAAACAACAAGGAAAAAACTTGCTGCACGTGCCGATCTGGAGCGCAGGCAGAGAGATGCAAAACCCTTAGAGTCTGTTAACCCAGAATTTAATCTTTTGGGCGGCCCAGCTTTGCGCGGGCTGGCAGGTCTTGGGAAGGGGTTGGCAGGAAAACTTGCTGGAGAAAGGGCTGCAAAACAAGCAGCAAGAAAAGAACCTACTCTTCCACCGCAAATGAAAGATATGGGTCCTGCTGATGTTGTTAAAAAAGAACCACGAAGACTAACATTTGATAAGGGTTCGGCAGCCGCTCCTAAACTTGGGCAAGCAAAAGGTCCGTTTCCCGGAGATCGCCGTCAGCTAGGTAAAGAAAGCCCATCGTCTGCGGTTGTTCCGAAGAGTCCTGATCGTGTCGAAAAATACATGGGTCCGGTTCAAGAGGTGCGTAAAGAATTGCCAAAAGCTAAAAAACAAGATGTTAAGTCTAAGGAAAAAAAGACACTTGAGAAGCGCAAGAAAAAAGAAGATGATGACATTGGTCGATTTGAGGGAGAAGGTGGTAGGGCGTTCCGGCGTGGCGGCGCAGTAAAAAGCGCGTCTTCTCGTGGAGACGGGATTGCATCTCGCGGCAAAACAAAAGGACGTTACATATGAACAAAGTTAGTACTGTAATGAAGGAATTTAAAGCAGGAAAACTTAAGTCTTCTTCAGGACAAAAAGTCACAAACCCTAAACAGGCAATTGCAATTGGACTATCGGAGGATCGTATGAAAGCATCGAAAGACAAATACATGGGCGGCGGCTATGTAGGCGGTGGTTCGGTCATGCCTCAGAAAATGGGCAAGGTCAAAACTGCTGCACCAAGCAAAGATGGTGTTGCAGCAAAAGGGAAAACTAAGGGTAAAATGGTGAAAATGGCGCGTGGTGGAGCCTGCTAAGTTATCCCTGTAACCCAAAAGCACCGCCTCGCAAAGGCGGTGTTTTTATTTGAATAATCATGGATGCCCGCACACAACTTTTAATTGATATTGCCAATCAACTCAAGCCGAACGCAGTTGATCCGCAAACTCTTTTGTATGCAGCCGCTGCCGCAGACAAACTAATTAGCTTCGGCGTAACAAGCCTGACAGATTTAGCAACTGTTATACAATTCGACCAAAATGAATACGGGGAACCCCAACGAAAAGAAATAATAATCAATAAAAAAAATCAGGCTCAAATACCAAATCAATTGTTGCACGATGGTTATGGCACATTTATAGAAATAATGCCATCAGGACAATTGACACAAAAATTTGATTTACAAACAAAATTAGCGCGGCAAATTACAGAACGCGTAAATTTTAAAGAGGCAAAAGGTACTGCGTGGGAAGCGTATGGAGAAAAGAACGGTCTTCCCGGCCTTTCTTATGATATTGCGAAACATCTTCTTGCTAAAAATCCTAATATTACCGATATTTCGCAGATCAAGCCGGAAGATATGCCTTCTGGGCGTTTATACAACGCAACTGGAGGAGAAGGTGAAACCGTAATTGAATTAAAATATAATGACAAAGGTCCGTCATTTGAAACTTGGGGAAGGTCAAACGGTTTATCTGGTGTTTGGGAGGGTCTTGGGCCAGTAGGGCAATTAGCTGTCATTGTTGCGGCAGTGTATTTTGGCGGCCCATTAATACAAAGCGCGTTTGGAACATCCGGAGCGGGGGCGGCGGTTGCCGGAGTAGAGGGGGCGGCATCACAAGCCGCGCTGTCAAGTCAACTTGCAACAACAACTGCTGGACTTGGCTCAATTACGGCCAGCCTTCAATCTCTGCTCCCAGCAGAACTGGTTGCCGCAGGGCAACAGATTGCGTCAGCATATAAATTAGCTGCGCCTTATTTACAAGCTGGAAACGCAATATATCAAGCTTCTAAAGGCAACATATTTGGCGCAGTTATAAGCGGGCTGGGGTCTGCTGGTGGTTTTGGGGTTCCTGGTGCAGAACAAGCATCGCAATATCTTAATGCCGCGTTAGCAGCATCAAAAGGAAATCTTCTTCCTGCTCTGACAACGTTTCTTGGGAGTGATTTTGGAAAAGAATTTTCAAATGCAAAAATATTTGGCAATTACACAATTACGGATGCTTTTAATGCAGTAAATCTTGTTACAGCAATAGAGTCGGGTAACACAACAGCAATTTTAGCAGCAGCGACGCAACTTACAAAAAGTCAGGATTTAGCAACGGCATCACAAGCTTCGCGAATCATTGATCTAGTAAATGACCCCAAGGCAAAACCACAGGATATTGTTGGTGCAATTGCCAATTTTACGGATTCAATGACGAAAAATTACAACCAAGGGATGCAACAACAACAAAAGGTAGTCAAAGCGCAGGATGCGCATCAAGCTTTAACAGGAACAAAGCCAACTCCCCAACAAATAGAAGCTTATGCTAACGCGGGAAATGGTGACCCGCTTGCAGGGATAGAGAAGGCTCCTCCAGGGATACAGCAAGCTTTGCAGGCCGGTCAGGCGGAGTTTATTGGCGCAACAATCAATGCATACAACAGAGGAGAAATACAGCCAGCAGAGTTATTTCAAGCTTTTAGAGAGGCGGGTTTTGAAGACAAAAATATAACACACATACTTGAAGTAAATCACGAAAATAAAATTGCAAACCAACAGTTGCGTGACGATGTTGGGCGTATTGTAGAGCAATATACAACGGCCTACACAAGTCCATCAGGAGCAAATCGGCAGGCAACAATAGATCAATTAAAAAGATTAGGAATTGAGGAAAGCCTTGCCAACGGCATATTATTTGCGCAAGAACAAAATATAGAAGCAGGGCAATCAAATCAAACTATAAGAAATATTCTTAATACTTATGATAGCAATACTATAACCCCATATCAATTAAAACTGCAACTTTTGGGTGCTGGAGCAAGCGAAAAATTTGCTGAGACGGCCTCACAACAAGCGGCACAAATGCAGGCTGAAGCCGCAGCATTTCAGGCAATTCGCGGCTCTTTGCAAGAGGGGGCGAATAAATTTGTTTTTGATACGATTAATTCGGTCTTAGCAGGCACAACAACAATACCGGAAGCTATTTCGCAATTAACCAACGCGGGTTATAACGGGCAACAAATTATTGCTAAGGCTGAGGAAATCCAAAGAGGACAAGATGCGCAATTTGCAGATGCTCTAAAGGTTGCCGCTCAAGACAACGAAAGACGGAATGCCCAACTTATTAGAATATTTACTAATCTTGGCGAAGGTACATTAACCGGGCCGCAAGCAATTAATGAATTAACACAGCTTGGACTAACAAATCCAAAAAACCTTGTTACCCAATATTTTACAACATTAGAAGGCAGGGCAGCACAGCAAGAGCAAATTAATGCAGTTGTGCAAGATTATTTTAGATTGGCATCTACATCACCGCAGACACAGCAAAAAAGAACCGAAGCAATTGAAAATTTGCGACTTGCAGGAGTGTCAGATCCAGAATCAATAGTTGCAGATTTAGATATTAAAATTACAAATGCAAAAAATTATGCAACAGCGCAACAACAATATTTAAATGGTGAAATTACTGATACAGAATTAAAACGAATTGGATCGCTAATTACAAATAATGTTGATAAAGATCTTATTAGGCTAAATGGAATAAAAGCAGGCGGCGAGCTTACTTCATCGGAAGCGGCGCGAGCTTTTGCCGGGAGTTTAACAGATAAAAATAAACTAATTTGGCATGTTGTAGATCGCAATGGAAATCAGGTTTCTTTTAATATTAACGATGAAGGAACCCCATACGTTCAATTTGCAAGAGATAAAAACGGTAAAGATGTAACTGAAACTTTTTATGGTTCAACGCCGCAAGCAATGGATCAATGGAGGGTAGAGTCAGAACAACAATATACAAGAAGGCTTAATGATACCGGCACCGCAGTATCAAGAAAGTTTTTTGCCCCCGGTAGTCAAATGTCATATAACCAAGCGGTATCAGAATTGCAAAACGGTGGTATGCCAATTTCAATGGCAAAAGATATTGTTAATCGTTGGTCTTCGCAAAAAGAACAAATTGGAACAAATAATATTTCCTTCAATACAGACTCAAAAACAACGTCTCGACTTTTAACTTTTGAGGAATTTGAACGCGTTACTGCTCCATTACGAAAAGACAGAAACGACACACCTGGATCTATAAGTGCTGAATATCAGGCATATCTGTGGGAAGTTGGGTATCTAAAAAACAATAACAAGCTGCCTACAGAAAGATATGGCGTACAAGTGTATCCGATGCCGGGAATAATGAGCCACGCAATTGACAAGTCAAAACCACAAGAATTGCCCAAAAATGCTTTTATTGAAGATCTTGCAAGCCGCGTAAAAGAGGGAGTTGCGGCTGGCGCGAAAGGCGGCAGTGCTGCGCAAAATCTTATCAATACATTAACAACAAATTTTGCTGCAATGTTTGCCAGGGGCGCGGCAGGAACGGTTTCGTATCTTTCCGGTGATGCGGCAAACGATTTTGCAGTAGCAGCACGCGGCATTACAAAAATGTTTGAAGGCGCATCCGATATATTGGCAGGAGATATTGGAAAAGAAGCGCAACGATGGCAACAACAAATTAGCAACACAGAAGGGTTTCTTGCGAAAGGTGCAAAAGCGTGGGAATGGATTTCAAGTACACCAGAAAGCTTCGCAAGCTTTGCGCTTACAGCAGCAAAAGAAGGTTCGGAGGATTTATTTCAGTTGGGGGTATTAGGAAAAGCGTTATCACTAATTGGAAACTCTACAGGAAAAGCTTTGGGGTTGACGCTGTTTGAACTTGCAGTAAACGGTGGATCTATAACAGAGGAAAATATTGAAAAGCTGGTGGGCTTAGGCGCAGATTCACAAATGGCAGCGCGCCTCGGGGGAAATGCAGGTTTTAGCGCAGCAGCCGCAGAAGCTATTGTTGGCATGTATGCCGCTACTATTCCAAATCTTAAAGGAGTTGTAGGAAAATATCTTGTTAATCCAACGGTACAAGCTAACGTAGAGGGCGTCGAAGAAGCAGTATCAACCGGAATAAATCAGTTAGCATTAGGCACAAAACTTGATTGGAATGATATACAAACTGCTTATGTTCTTGGAACAGCAATAGGCGGTGGTGCTCATGGCGGAATGACGGGAATTGCAAAATTAAATGATGCTTCTCAATGGCTAACCCCGCAGCGCATGGGGGAAATTGCATCGGTGTTGCGGCAAAAAGATATTGATGTTCCTGAAGAATTAATTCCAAAATCTACAGAAGTAAAAATACAACAACTAACTCCAAATATTGCTTTGTTAGTGGCGCCCAACGGGCAAACTTATGTTGCAGACGCAAAAAATGAAAACCTAACAAAAGATGAAGTACTTAATATTTACAGCATTGATGCTACTCCAATTAAACTTAACACTAACGATGCTACAAGTTTATTAACAAACATTGAAACAGCATATCAAAATCAACTTGGGCGAAACCCTACTTTTGATGAGGTAGCTCCTTTAATTAACCAATTGAGTGGCCCGGCGCCTACAACATTTATTTCGCAACTAGAACAGACGTTGGGGTCTTCAACAGAAGGCAAAAAATTTGATGCAGTGCAGTTTGGAAAAACATTAAGCGAAGAACAGCTTGTTACGTTTGCGCAAAATGCAATTAAAGAACAAGGAGCTTCAATTGCAAGCATACAACAATTATTAGACTATTACGAAATACCAAAAAATCTACAAACAGCGGTTATTAACGAAATAACTCCGCGAAATAGTATTGATGGGTCAGTATTGACTGTTGTTGGAAACAATGTAATTGTTAACGGAAGTGACGGGAAGACTTATACAATTCCCGCAATTCTTAATGGTAAAGCACTTACCCCAGGGGATGAAGTAAAACTTTCTACAGGGGAAAATGTTGCAACACAAGTAACATTAGTAAAAACAGCAGAAGACCAACAAAAAGAAAGTCAATCAATATCTTTAGAGCGAGCAACCACTCTTAAAGATACAACAATGCCAAATGGCACTCAGGCAAAGCTGCCTTTAGATTGGAACGAAAGAACAGCACAAAGCAAAATTGAATGGTTGAATACAAATAATTACACTGCTGATAAAGTAAAGGGATTTGGTTTTACAAACAGTGAAGTTAATGACTTGATTGCTGCGGGTCTTAATAAAGGTTTATATACAGCCACGGCTATTGAGACTTCTACAGGTCAATCAGTATCTCAGTCAAATTCATTATCTAAAAAACTTGCAGAAGAAAGTATATCTACATCTGTTTCTATAAGTAAAAGTACTACTACAAGTACTACTACAAGTACTACTACAAGTACTACTACAAGTACTACTACAGGTACGACTACAGGTACTACTACAGGTACTACTACAGGTACTACAGGTGTTACCACAAGTACTACAGCCACCGCCCTTACTACGGGTCAATCAAATTCTCAGTCAATTTCATTATCTCAAAAACTTGCAGAAGAAAGTATATCTACATCTATTTCTATAAGAGATAGTATTGGTATTAGCAAAGGTCAATCAAATTCTCAGTCAATTTCATTATCTCAAAAACTTGCAGAAGAAAGTATATCTACATCTATTTCTATAAGAGATAGTATTGGTATTAGCAAAGGTCAATCAGTATCTCAAGCAAACATATCTAGTTCAATTTCTAAATCTCAAAGTTTGTCAATTTCTGAATCAATAAAATTAAGCCCATCAATTAGTGCATCAATAAGTGCATCCATAAGTTCCTCATTGTCAGTGTTACAATTTTTAGATGAACGGCAATCTCGATCAAACAGTATTTCATTACAAAATTCTGTATCAGAATCTTTATCTACATCACTTGTCAATGCAAATCAAAACATTAATACATCTTTATCGTTAAGCACAAGTGAAAGTTTATCAACTTCAATATCTCAACGGCTTGCGCAATTACAAAATGTTACACAAGAGTTAACACAAAGCGTTACACAAAACCCGGCGCAAAATATTACACAAGATCCTGTTGCATTATCTATAAGTAAGTCTCAAAGCATTTCTCAGAAATTAAAAGAACAATTAGAATTTTATTTGCAACAAGAGTTATCTCAAAATATTACGCAGCAGTTAATTCCACATGTTACTCCAAAAATTACACCAGATGTAATTCCAGAGGTTACTCCAAAAATTACCTCAAATGTAATTCCAGATGTTACTCCAAAAATTACGCCAGATGTAACTACAGGCATCACGCAAAATATCACGCAACAATTAATACCTGATGTTACACAAAATGTAACTCCCGAAGTTACACAAGATCCTGTTGCAGTATCAATAAGTATTTCTCAAAGCATTTCGCAAAGAATTAAAGAACTATTAGAATTGAATTCGCAACAAGATTTATCTCAAGATATAACGCAAGATATAACGCAAAATGTTACACAAGATCCTGTTGCAGTATCTATAAGTAATTCTCAAAGCATATCTCAGAGATTAAAAGAACAACTAGAATTTTATTTGCAACAAGAGTTATCTCAAAATATTACACCAAATGTAACTCCAGATGTAACTCCGGATGTTACACCAAACATAAGCACATCTGCATTAATAAGCACATCTGCATCAATAAGCACATCTGTTACACCAAATATAACTCCGGATGTAACTCTAGATGTTACGCCAAACATAAGCACATCTGAATCAATTTCAATTCGCCTTAGTATTGAATTAGAAAAAATAATTCGCGAAAATAATATAATTGTCGAGCCAACTCCAACTACAAAAATAACCGTGCCAAGTGTTACTTCAAAAATAACATCTGATATAACTCCAGACATAACCATACCAAAGGTCACTCCATCTCTTATTTTGACAAGCCTTCCTTGGCAGACTCCTGAGCCTACAACAATCTCGGAAAAGCCTCCTGAGCCTACAACAACTTCTAGAAGGCCCCCTGAACCTACGACAACGTCTGCTACACCGCCTCCAACAACAGGGTCAACGCCCAAACCTACCGTGCCGCGAGTGACAACACCAAAACCTACGGCGCCCACCACGCCGCCGCCATCGTTTCCGTTGTTTGGAATTTTCCCGTATACTCAGGAGAAGGTGTATGTGGACTATCCTTTTCCTCAAGTTCCTCCGCCAGAATTCGGTCCATATGACCTTTACAAAGCACCCAACTATTTGAGACCATTGACAAACACACTTCCCAATTTTGGATTGCAGGCCTTACTAGGAGCTGGAAATGATGCAAAGCCGAGGGATGGGTAAAATTAGCGCCGCAAAAGTACCAAAGATTAAAAAGCGGCGTGACAACACGGACTTTGCCGAGTATGCTGCGGGAGGAGAGGTGTGGGATCGTCCTCGACCCAAGAAACTTGGCAAACCAAATCCGTTGAGCAGCGCTAAGAAAGCCAAGGCTAAGGCAATGGCACAGGCTGCTGGCCGTCCTTATCCTAATCTTGTAGATAACATGCGCGCAGCGAGAAAATAATGTCTACAACAGCCACAACGGTTTTTAATCCTAACTTTAATGAAATTGCCGAAGAGGCTTATGAGCGCTGCGGCTATGAGATGCGCTCTGGGTATGATTTGCGAACAGCGCGGCGCAGTTTAAACTTGTTGTTGACGGAATGGGCGAATCGTGGTATTAATCTATGGACAATAGAACAAGGTGCCATACCTCTTTATGCAAATCAAATTACCTATCCTTTGCCTATCAATACTGTAGATTTGCTAGAAACTATTGTAAGAACTGGCGCAGATTCTAATCAAACTGATATCAATATTAGCAGAATTTCCGTTAGCACTTATTCCACCATTCCCAACAAGCTCGCTACTGGCAGACCAATCCAAATTTATGTGGATCGCCAGGGAGGGCAAACTTACACATTCACCGCAACATTAGCGGCAAATGTAACGGCCACCGCAGACATTGTGCCCGTAAGTACTTTAGTTCGGGTGCCCTATGCGGGATATGCAACCATTGGCGCAGAGGTAATTTACTACTATGGTACGAGCACTTTGGCAGAAAATGTGGCAACAGGTGCGTCAGCGTATGCAACACTTAACAACGTGGTGCGTGGACAAAACAACACAACTGCGGCAGCGCATACGTCGGGAGCGTCCCTGACAAGCACGCAGTTTCCCAACATCACGGTGTGGCCTGCCCCTGACCAAGGATCTATCAGCAACCCTTACTATACCTTAGTATATTGGCGGATGCGCAGGCTTTATGATGCAGGGAACGGTGTCAATACGGAAGACATACCATTCCGATTTCATGAGGCAATGATCTCTGGGTTGGCGTATCGCTTATCTATGAAAGTTCGTGGCGGATTAGAAAGAATGCAAATTTTAAAAGCGCAGTATGATGAGGCTTGGCAACTTGCATCCGAAGAAGACCGGGAAAAGGCGTCAATCCGGTTTGTACCCCGCCAGTCCTTTCTTGGGGTGACGTAATGCCCAATCAGTTTTCAAGCGGCAAATTTGCTATAGCACAATGTGATCGTTGTAATTTCCGCTACAAACTCAAGCAACTTAGGCAATTGACAATAAAAACAAAAAATGTCAACATCCTCGTGTGTCCAGAGTGCTGGGAACCTGACCAGCCGCAACTTCAGCTTGGAATGTATCCAGTGAACGATCCACAGGCGGTGCGCAACCCAAGAACAGACTCCAACTCGTATTATCAGTCGGGGTATAACGGTTTGCAACTTACCGATCAAGTTGGCGCAAGTTCACTGTTGACAGGGGTTCCCTCGAACGGCAGTAGAACGATTGAGTGGGGGTGGAATCCAGTAGGGGGCGCCAGATCCTTTGATGCAGCCCTTACCCCAAACCGCTTGGCCTCGCCGATTGTTGTCAATAGCGTTACTATAAGTTAGGAGTTATCATGAAAAATCTTGTCCAAGACAAAACCGCTAAAGCAGTACATAAACACGAAAGGGCCATGCATCCTGGCAAGCCTATGACCAAATTGCGCAAAGGCGGCCCAACAGGCGAGATGATGCGTAGTGTTGGACGCAACATGGCGCGGGTGAAAAACCAAGGGAGCAAATGATGGCAAAATATTCCATGAAGATTGGCGGCAAGGAAGTTGGCCCCGCATCGGTCTACGCCCCTCCACATACCATGAAGGGGAAAAAGGTCACTGTAGAAACAAGCCCTGGGAAGGAAATGCCTTATAATCTGCAACCAGACTGGAGGCCTACGCATGGAATGGGGATCAACCCTAACAGTCAGGTTAAGACTTCTGGCATCAAAATGCGCGGCGTAGGATGTGCTACCAAGGGAACTATGTGTAGAGGTCCGATGGCATGAACTGGGGAGAGCTTAAAACGTCTATCCAAGACTACATGGAGACATCGTTCTCTGTGACCAGCCTTACGACGTTTGTTACCCAAGCTGAGGAAAAAATCTACAATGCAGTACAGTTCCCGAGTTTAAGAAAAAATGTTATTGGAAATTGCAGTGCAAACAACAGGTATCTGCAATGTCCCACAGATTTTCTTGCCGCGTATTCTGTTGCTGCTATAGAAGCTAACGGGCAATATCATTTTTTGTTAAATAAAGATGTAAACTTTATTCGCGAATCGTTTCCAATTCCTACGGGAGCAGGAAACACCGGGCTTCCGTATTGTTATGCGCTTTTTGGTCCAGACTTCCCTAATGCCCCTAAAAAACTTGTGTTTATGTTAGGGCCAACGCCTGATCAAAATTATCAAATTGAATTGCATTATTTTTACTATCCCGAATCGATCACTTACAACAACATTGACGGCACAACAACTTGGCTTAGTGAAAATTTTGATACCGTGCTTCTTTATGGTGGACTTTCTGAAGCGGCGGTTTTTATGAAGGCAGAGCCAGACCAGATTAATTATCTTAACAGTAAGTTCCAAGAAACGCTCACTCTGGCAAAACGACTTGGAGAAGGTCTTGAGCGGCAGGATCAGTATCGCGCCGGTCAAGTTGTTGACAGGGTTGTGTGATGATTGTTCAAACCACATGCACAAGTTTTAAGGCAGAAGTTGCGCAAGCGCTACATAATTTTACAAGGACTACCGGAGATGTTTTCAAACTTGCGCTCTACACCTCCACTGCAAACCTCGGTGCGGACACCGCCGTATACACCTCTCAAGGTGAGGCGAGTGGAACCAATTACACGCCTGGAGGGGCTGTTCTTACAAACATTACGCCACTGTCGTCGGGCACAACCGGGTACTGGTCATTTGACGACCTAACCTTTTCTAATGTAACCTTGACTTGTAGCGGCGCTCTTATCTACAATACGACAGGGTTGCGCGCTGTGTGTGTGCTGAACTTCGGTTCCACGATTACCAAGACCGCTTCCAACTTGGTGATTAGTTTTCCTCCTATGGGAGCGTCTGACTCACTTCTAAGGATTACATGATGGAAACTGCAAAAAGCAAAGATGTGGTGGCAAACGCTCTCGTAGCACGCCCACAAAATGACGAATGCGCTTTGGCGCTTGGAAAGTTTATTTTTGAATGCTATGACAAAAATGGCAAACTAAAATGGTCTGGCGAATCTAAAAATCTTGTAGTTAATGTTGGTTTGCAATATATGGCTGGCACTTCTCTTGATGGTGCAACAGCGCGCATTACTTCTTGGTTTGTTGGACTTTGGGGTGCTGCGGCAAGCAATAACCCGGCGGCTGGGGATACGATGAGTTCTCATCCGGGTTGGACGGAGAATACAACGTATAGCGATGCAACACGTCCTGCGGCAACTTTTGCAGTGGCAACTACAGCAAATCCGTCTGTCGTGACAAACACTGCAAGCAAGGCGACGTTCAATATCAATGGTACTACTACGATTGGCGGCGCTTTTTTGACAAGCAGTTCAACAAAGGGCGGAACTGCCGGAACGCTATTTTCAGGTTCGGATTTTACAGGTGGCGACCGCGCTGTAGTTAGCGGGGATACGCTGCAAGTAACCTACACCTTTAGCTTGTCCGCATAATGCCTTTCGTTATTGCAGATCGTGTACAGGAAACCACAACCAGCACCGGCACAGGGACTATAACCCTCGCTGGTGCTGCAACAGGTTTTCAATCGTTTTCTGCTATTGGTAACGGCAATACGACCTTTTATACGATAGCTGACCAGTCAGGTTCTAACTGGGAAGTTGGAATCGGGACTTATACGTCTTCGGGTACAACATTGGCAAGAAATATTGTACTGTCTTCCAGCAACTCAGGAAGCCTTGTAAACTTTGGAGCGGGAACGAAAAACGTATTTGTAACGTTACCATCTAGTCGGACTGTATATCCTGCTGCTATTGCGGCGATGATTTTTGGGTAGGAACTACTATGGCCGCACCAAATCTACTTTCTCCGACAACTATCACAGGGAAATCGGTAACAGTTAATTTAACTACAATCTCGGCTACGTCGATCCTAAGCAACGCAGCTTCTTCCGGCAAGGTTTTAAAAGTTAATTCTCTGTACGCGGCAAACGTAAATGGAACAAGCAGCGCTGAAATTACAATCAACTACTACTCTGCTGCTGCGCTTGGTGGTACGGCCACACAGATAGCGTCGACGGTTGTTGTGCCTGCTGATGCAACGCTTGTAGTGATTGATAAGGATGCGTATATCTACCTGGAAGAAGACACTTCGTTAGGTGCTACGGCTAGCACGGCAAACAACTTAAAAGTGGTTTGTTCTTACGAAGATATTAGCTAGGAGTTACCATGCCACGAGGTAACGGCGGGATTATTGGCCCAGTTAATACGTCATTCTCGGGCGTTTGGTCTTTGCTTGAGGCGCAAATCCGCCGAAGCGCAAACACATGGCCCAGTGTATATTTTTCATCTTTAAGCGAATTGGCAACAGGCACCGATGCTGTGGTTGGCCTAGCGAGTTATCTTGTTGTCCAAACCTTTACCGCTACGTCTACTTGGACTTGCCCTGCTGGGGTTACAGAAGTTGAGTATTTGGTTGTTGCGGGTGGCGGGGGTGGTGGATCTGCCGGTGGCGGCGGTGGTGCTGGAGGATTTAGGACTGGAGTAGGGTTAGCGGTTTCAACTACCGGCGGTGATGGAAATGGTAACTACACAGTTACGGTTGGCGCAGGTGGCCCAGGCGGCGGGGCCGGTGGAAATCGTGGTGGTTCTGGGATAGGTACAGTAGCCGTTCAAGGATACAACTCTGTTTTTTCAAGCATTACTTCTACTGGTGGTGGCGCGGGGCAAAGTGAAGCCGGTGCTGGCACTACCGGCGGGTCAGGAGGAGGTGGTGGGCATAGTAGCTCAAGCCCATTTAATGGCTATGCCGGTAATACACCGTCCGCATCTTCTGATGGTGGTAATGGCGCACCTTCTAACACACAACAAGGCAGGAGCGGAGGAAACGGTGGTGGAATTGCAAATACAAATGCTGCCGGTGGCGGCGGCGGTGGTTCTAATGCAACAACGGGTACTGGTGGTAATGGGCAACAATCTCCAAGCGCAGTTGTAGCGGGAAATGGCGGTGCTGGGACAGCATCAACAATTTCTGGGTCATCGGTAACTTATGCTGGAGGCGGTGGTGGTGGAATTAGAGGCACTGGAACTGTTGGGACAGGTGGTTCTGGGGGCGGCGCAGACGGAGCTAGCACAGCAAATCCAGCCCCAAGTGGAAATGCTAATACTGGTGGTGGTGGTGGTGGTGGCGGTCACTTAAATAATCCCCAAAATCAAGGTGGTGGCGGCAACGGCGGCTCCGGCATTGTTATCCTGAAATACCAAGTACCATTACAAACCGTATTTACGTTCAAAGGCACTACCACTTGGAAATGCCCGACAGGTGTTACCAGTGTTGACTATCTTGTGGTTGCGGGTGGTGGTGGGGGTGGCAATGTGAATATTGGCGGCGGCGGCGGCGCAGGAGGTTATAGAACAGGTAATGGTTTAACTGTAACCGCAGGAACAGACTACCTAATTATAGTAGGTGGTGGTGGTGGTGCTGGATCAAACGGAAGTAATTCTTCTATTTCTGGATCTCCAATTTCAAATGACCCATCTATTTCAAACGCTTCTGGAACTGCTTCATCTATATCAGGAACGACTCTTACGGTTGGTGGAACAGTAACTAATACGTTTTATGCTGGCATGTCATTATCAGGCACAGGCGTAACTACAGGAACAATCATTACGGCCTACGGTACTGGTACGGGCGGGGCAGGAACATACACAGTAAACGTAAGCCAAACTGTCTCAAGCACTACAATTACTGGGTCACTTAGCGGAATTAACGCTTTTGGCGGTGGAAGGGGTGGCACTGGGAGTTCTGCTGGAACTCAAAGTGGTGCAACTGGTGGATCAGGTGGTGGTGGCGGCGAATACGGTGGAACTGTTGGCACAGGAGGTGCTGGAAACACGCCATCCACATCTCCTTCTCAAGGAAACGCTGGTGGAAATGCTGCAAGCGGGGCTTCTGGAGGAGGTGGTGGTGGGGCAAACGCTTCTACTGGAACAGGTGGTAATGCGACACCTAGTGTTGGTGGTAACGGGGGTAACGGTGCTGCTTCTAGCATCTCAGGCACTTCTGTGACGTACGCTGGTGGTGGAGGCGGTGGTTCTTATGCAGGAACGGCAGGAACTGGAGGCTCAGGTGGTGGAGGAAATGGCGCAGGTGGCAGTGCGGCAACTTCAGGAACCAGCTATACGGGCAGCGGTGGTGGGGGAGGGAAGCTAAACACAGGCGGCGCAGGCGGCTCCGGTATCGTCATCATAAAAATAAATTAATAAGAGGGTCTATGACAACAAAGGTATTTAGGTTTCTGGGGATTGACACAGCAATGCACCTACTACGTCCAGGTGCAAAGTGGGAAATCAGTAACAACGTGTTTACTCGGTGGGATGATCCACGGCCATGCCCAAGCATTGAAGAAGTGTATTGGGTCATTGACAAGATCAGAGAGTTTGAGGACAGCATCCCAACAATCTACACCGACGAACAACTGAAAGAGATGGGCATAGCCAAAGAGGAATTTGAACGTGCAGTTGCATAATTTATTCCCTATCCCTGTAGGCTTTGCAGAGCTTGGTAGACCTCTGAGCGATGAGGAGTTGTTCTTCATCCGTGAACTGCCAACAAGACCCAACATGGGCAACACTACAAGCACGAACAACTTTGTACTGCGTGATTCTGCGCTAACGTCTTTGCGTTCGTTCATTGAAGATGCGGTATCAGATTACTTCAAAAGCACCGTCAATCCCAAGCACAATGTCAGCCTACGAGTGACCCAAAGCTGGTGTAATTACTCGGAGCCTGGGCAATACCATCACAAACACGCACACCCCAACAGCTACATCTCAGGCGTGTTTTATGTGCAGACAAACCCTGATGACAGGATTTACTTTTACCGTGATGGCTGGCAGCAGATCAAGTTTCCGCCTGAGCAGTGGAACGCATATAACAGTGAAAGCTGGTGGTTTGAGGCTTATGCAGGAAGATTGATTCTGTTTCCATCGTCATTGACGCATATGGTTCCTGAAGTCAAAGGCGATGACACAAGAATCTCGCTATCGTTTAATACCTTTCCCATCGGTGTCGTCGGGGAAGAAATGGACTTAACTGGATTAAAGCTGGAGGCGTGATGGCTCACTTTGCCCGTATTGATGAAAATGGTGTGGTGCAACAAGTTGTTGTGGTTGACAACAAAGATACGGCTGATGCTTTCGGTGTTGAGAAAGAACACATTGGTGCGGCACACCTAGAAAAGATTCTTGGCGGCACTTGGAAGCAGACAAGCTACAACGGCAACATGCGTAAGAACTACGCAGGGATTGGCTATACCTACCGAACAGATATTGATGCGTTTGTACCGCCTCAGCCTTTTGCTAGTTGGATTTTGAACAGTAACACGGCACAATGGGGGCCGCCCACACCCATGCCCACGGACGGAAAAATGTATAGCTGGGATGAAAATACGACTAATTGGATTGAAATTTTAGGATAACAATGTGTACGGTTTCAGCGCCTATGCACAAACTCCATATGCGAGCACCGCAGGCGCAGTAACGCCAAGTGCAGACAATGCAATTAATGAATCTGCAACTGGCGTTGATTCGTTAACTACGCAAGTTGATATATCGGCAGCCATAACAGAAACGGCTGCTAGTTTAGAATCTGTAGTTGCTACAGCAATACAACAAACAAGTGTTAACGAAACATCAACAGCTACAGATTCAATTGTTTCTGTAACAACAACTGCTAACAATATTGCAGAGACAGCTACAGCAACAGATAATATTGCTTCTGCAAATATTCGTAGCGGCGTAACTAACGAATCAGCTACTGTCGTTGATAGTATAGATGCCGAATCTTCAAATTCTGTTGCAGAAACCGCTACTGCTACAGATGATGTAGTTTCTCAGCTAACCACAAATAATAACGTTACAGAAACCGCCGCAGCTACAGATGCAATTGTTTCTGGAACAACAATAACAAATGATGTTGCAGAGACAGCTACAGCAGCAGATGAAGTAGGTAGCTCCAGTCTGTTTTTTGAACAGGTTGCAGAAACGGCTTCAGGAGCAGACAGTACAAATACGTCTGTAGTCCTTGGCGACGAAATTGTTGAAACCGCTTCAGCATCGGAAACTGTTTCCTTTTTTCTTACAATAACGAGCAATGCAGTTGAAACTGGAACTGCAAATGATAGTATTGCTTGTAGTATTTTACTATCAAAAAGTGTTGCGGAAAGCGCCACAGCAGCAGAAACCTGTATTGTGGGATTGTCTGAAAATGACGTTGACGAGTCTGCTTTAGCAAGCGATGCAACATCTATTATTTACACTATAGGCACAAGTATTTCTGAGGTCTCTTTTGCAGCGGATGCAATACAAGCAAACATTACATCTACGAACGCAATACAAGAAACGGCAAGCGTTGCAGATGTTACAACTACAAATACAACGTATGATCGCAATGTTGCAGAAACAGCCACAATAGCAGATGCTTCAGGCACAGGCTTTTTATACCAACGGACAATAACAGAAGCTGCTACAACAGCAGATCTTGTTTCTGCAATACAACAAGTGCGAAAAGTGATTGCTGAAGTAGCATCAGCTACGGACGCATTGACAACCATTGCTGCTTTTGGTGTAATTCTCAACGAACTTGCACAAGCTCTCGATGCGCAACAGGCGGGCGGACTAAGCAACGTCACCGCTAGCGATTCAGCCTCCGTTTCTGATAGCGTTCAAATTGGCGACCTGTGGAGTCAAATTGAAAGCCCGCAGATTGCCAATTGGTCTCCTGTAACAATATGAGGTAAGTCATGCCCATTACACGAACCGCGTTACTTGATTTGCCTATCATTGAAACCAATACCGAGTCAGGAAGCTGGGGCAACGCAGTTAATAACGGACTAACTTCATATCTTGATATTGCTATTGCGGGGATGTCTTCGCTAACGGGTTCTAATTTTTCTGGCTCTCCAAATTATGAACTAACACTTGCAAACACTCTAGGAAACGCTAGCGCTTCAAATATTATTTTTAGTAGCGCGCAATACGCTACGATTAAAGTTTCCAGTCTTAATGCAAATTCTACTTTAATTTGCCCTTCCTCGGCTAGATCCTATCGCATCATCAATGCAGACGCTACTTATTCTTTGACCGTAAAAGCTTCTGGGCAAACCGGCGTTAGTATCGCGGCTGGATCTACAGCCACGGTCATTTTTAACGGTACGGACTATGTCGCTTCTGGCGTACAAGCCTCCGCTACCCTTACTGCCGGTGCACTTATTAAAGGAAATGGTACAACTTTTCTTACACCTGCTACTGCTGGTACAGACTATGTGTCGCCTGGGACAACCTCAACCTTTACAGCATTGCAAAATTTTGCAGGCACGTCATCGGTTTTTAGTTCTTCGTTTATTAATTCTACAGAAGTAACAACAATTATTGCTGCATCAGTGCCTGCAACGCTTAATTATGATGTGACGACGCAGTCGGTTTTGTTTTATACAACCGACGCTGCGGCAAATTGGACCACAAATTTGCGTGCATCTTCTGGCACTCCTCTAAATACTGCTTTGGCTATTGGACGTAGCGTTACTGTCGCACTTCTTGCAACACAAGGTGGGACTCCGTACTACAACAACGTCATTCGAGTTGATGGAAGTGTGGTAACTCCTAAATATCAAGGCGGAATTGCGTGGGCTGCTGGCAACGCCAACAGCATTGATGTGTATGTGTATACCGTTATTAAAACTGCAAATGCAGCATTTACAGTATTAGCATCACAAACAAGGTTTGCGTAATGCCCACGCTTCAGCACATTGGAAGTTCTAGCGCTCGTGGTTTTGGGTTTGCAAAAACTGGCCTCAGTTATTTTGGCACCATTAGTGAAATAGCGTCTATAAGCGATATTGTTGCAAACTTTCTTGGTCGCGTAACTAATGCAGAAGAAACAGGAACAGCATTAGATGCTGTAAATTTAGCTTTAAGAGTACAAACATCTGCACAAGAAACTTCTTTAGCGGCAGATAATTTAAGTTTACAGGTAGTAATAAACGGTATTGTGGCAGAAACGGCAGTTGTATCTGACCTTGTTGCCAATATCGGAACATTAAATCGCAGCATCTCTGAAACTTCTACAGCAGCAGATGCAACCGAAACAGGCGCACCGGCATTCATTCCAGAAGTTGCGTTACTTATTGATCAAACAAGTTTTTCGGCAGTGCGCCAAGGAGAGGTTTTAGAAACATCTACTGTGGCCGATTCTGTAGCCGCATTAAGAACCTCTAACAGCTCGATTATAGAAGTTGCTCTTGTAACAGATTCTGTGGAATCTTTAAGAACTTCTAACAGTTCAATTATAGAAGTTATAGTCGGGACAGATTCTGTAGCAACATTGAGAACCTCTAACAATGCAGTTGTTGAAACCTCTACTGCGTCAGATTCCGCAGTAGTAGTAAAAACTTCTGAAGGTTCGGTTGTAGAAACTTCTACTGCGGCAGATTCTACAACGGCATTACGAGCTTCTAACAATTCTATTATAGAAGTTACGCTTATCGACGACACAACAAATTCCGAGAAATTTATCGCTAGAAACGTATTGGAAGCAGCTATAGGAACTGATGCAATAAGTTCTGAAGCAACTTTAGTGCCTAGTGATGCCGTAGGAATAGTTGTTCCAACCAGTAGTTCTGATTCTGTATATGTATGGCGATGGTCTGATGCTTCGGGCTTTGGATCAAGATTTACTAATCCATCTCCAACACAAGCTGCCAATGGAATTACTTGGACGAAATCTGGAAACGCAGTTGCAATAGCGCGCAACGCTACTCCTTTTATTAGCACATATCCCTGGGACAGAGGAGGGTTTGGGACACTGTATTCTAATCCTTCTTCATTGCCTGCTGGCGCAGGATATGCTGTTGCATTTACTCCGAACGGTGATGCACTCGCTGTAAGTCACGCTAACAGCCCATATATTACTGTGTATCCTTGGTCTACATCGGGATTCGGAACTAAATATTCAAATCCGGCTAGTTTGCCCGATGAAGTAAGATTTAGTCATGGAGTCGCATTTAATTCTTACGGAGATCAACTTTTGGTAGGCACTTGGACTGGTTCATATGTTGCAGCCTATCCTTGGTCTACATCGGGATTTGGGACAAAATATGCAAATCCATCAACAAGTTCTGGTGGCAGCACGCAAGCGTTAGCCTTCCATCCCAGTGCTAACGCAGTTGCCTTATGCCCTCCTTTGAATTATATCACTGTATATAATTTTTCTGCATCTGGGTTTGGAACCAAATTTTCTAACCCGTCATCCCCTTTGGGTTCTATCCCTCGCGGTGTGACATGGAACCCAGCAGGAGATGTCATCGTTATAGGGACGGAAGAAGCGCCGCGTTTACATGCATATGCATGGTCGGACGGATTTGGGACCAAGTATAGCAATCCTGTAGGTTTGCCATCTTTAATTTCCGGTCGTGCGGTTGCATTTAATCAAGCAGGAGATACCCTTGCCTTCGCACATTCTATAGGATCCTCAGGCAACCCTCCAATATCTGTATATCCTTGGTCTGGATCTGGTTTTGGAACAAGATATACGAACCCAGCAAGCTTTCCTTCGCAAACTGGTCTTTCTGCTGAAGCTGTTAAGTTAGGATTCTCTGCTAAATCTCAAGCAATGAGCTATGATCAAGTTCAAAAAGCTGCTGATGGGGCATCGAAAAAACAATTGACTCAAGAAGAGGCAATGCAAAAACTTGCTAATTCTATTGATCGATTAGTTAAATCTGGAAGTCAATTACAGGGTGGATTCATACAGCACTTCTTGCAAGGATTTGAAAGGGGTATAAGGCGGAGTAAGGAATTTAGGGAAATGTTCTGGGCAATACGGCGAGCATTAAGGGATACTTTTTGGGCAGGTGCTCAAGTTGGACGTATGTTTGTGGATATGTTTCCGGGAGTTAAGCAATTTTTTGGTGGAATAGCTGGCATATTTGATCGAAATCGATTTAGAGAAATGTTGTCAAACATAAAACAAACTTTTCGTCAGTTTTTTAGTGATATTACAAAAGATCCGCAACAAGGAGTTCAGAAGTTTCTTGATTCGTTGAAAGATAATTTTTTAAATTGGTTTTCGAATAGATCTCCGCAAGGAAGGCAAGTACTTGAGGGTTTAACCACTTTCTTTAAGGCGTTTATTGGAATAGTAACTCAATTAGGACGGATAGCTATACAAGGACTAATAGATGGCGCAAAAGCTCTTGTTAGATATATTAAAAACCCAACAGATTTAGGAATTGAATCTGCTGCTGATGGTTTCATGGGATATATCATAGAAATATTTGGTCCATTGTGGAGCATGTTAGTAGAAATGTTGCCACAATTAGGCGATGCTTTATGGGAACTGTTAACAGCTAGTTTAGAATTCGCATGGCAAAAGTTACAACCTTATTGGGAAGAATATAAATTGATTATTATTGGGGGTATGATAGCGTGGTTTACTCTTCCTGCTGCGATAGGAGGGCTCGCCGCAGCGGTATCTGGATTTTTTATTAAAGCTATTGGAATAGGTCTTACTAATGTTGTCACTGGTGGTGCTGTTGCAAGACAAGCTGGCGGACTAATGAATGCGATTTTTGGTATAAATCGTGCAGCGGCGGCTGCACCTCCAACACCAGCAAATCCTCCTGTTCCCGGCAAAGGTTTCATGGAGAGATTGGGAGAAGCCTTAAAATCTATAGAAGAATTAAATATTGATTTTAGCAAAGCAAGAAAAAATGCATTTGGAATAGGTTCTGTAATTGTTTTTGGTATAATTCCGATAGCAACTGCAATTGGCGGATTTGCTTTGGCAATACAGCAGTTAGGAATTACAGCATCTTCCATCGCTTTATCTGCATTGATTATAGCTGAAAGTGCTGCGATAGTAGTTGCTGTTGGATATATGGCCAAAGCATTGGGTGCAGTTGGAAGTGTTAGAGTTGAAAAAAATCTTGCTTCTGTTGGATTGTTTATAGTTGCATTGACTGCATTCTTTAGTATTGCATTTGCAGGATTAATGCTTGTAATTAAAGAAGTACCGATTACAAATGAAGATATTCAAAAATTAGATGATCTTGTAGATATAATGGTTGTTTTATTTGGAACTCTTGGAGGATTAGCATTAGCGTCTGCGCTGTTAGGAAGAAATGCTCAACAAGCTGCTGGAGGAATTAGGGCTATAGGAGTATTTATTGGGGGGATTGTATCGTGACTGGGAAAC
>OGVL01000009.1_pt1 | contig 22892 bp, 26 predicted proteins | sample 1575781 | NCBI WGS metagenome assembly OGVL01 (sample SAMN07581553, study PRJEB24739) | freshwater metagenome | place: Singapore | collected 2015-04 | reverse complement strand
ATGATTGCCGAAACTAAGTTGCCCGCGAAGATAATCACTAATGCAAATGGTGCTAAGAAATTCGAAAAGGCGATGGAAGAAATAGGTGCAGATTTCTACATAAAGACAGGTATTGTTGGGCAGGAAATGATAGATGAAATTATAAATAACTTAGAAGAAAGTGTAGATCAGTATGAAGAAAGTGACCAAGAAGAACAGCTCGGACGAGGTAATAGAAGAAGTACTAGAATCCTCCACTAAGAATATTCCTACATCTTCACATTATGTAGATAATAAAAAATTCTTAGAAGCTCTTATAGATTATAAGGTTAAAGTAGATCAAGCAAAAAGTGAAAATAAGGAGATACCTCAGGTACCTAATTATATAGGTGACTGTTTCATTAAGATTGCTACTCATCTTTCTTACAAATCAAATTTTATCAATTATACCTTCCGAGATGATATGATTTCAGATGGTATAGAAAATTGTCTAACTGCAGCAGCAAAGTTTGATCCTTCTAAATCTTCTAACCCTTTTGCATATTATACGCAAATCATTTATTTTGCATTTATTCGTCGAATACAAAAGGAAAAGAAACAGCAGGCGACTAAATATAAGATAATTGAAAATCTCGATTTAGATGCTATAATGCAAGAATCCGACAATTCTGATGTAGGGCAACAACTTGTAGATTACTTGAAAAAACAATTGGATACTATAGACCCCGATAAAAGATTAACTCCAGCTCAATTAAAAAATAAAAAAGCCAAATTGGCAGAAGAGCTGGATAATATTGATGTTGAATAATAGGAGACACATATGCAGAAAAAAGATTTGAAAGAAGAACTAGTTCCATGTGGTTGTGGTCGAAGTCCAACAGGTTATTGTATTGGACTTCATGAGATGAATGAAGAAGAATATGAAAAATATCTTTTAGGTGAGTTTGAGAGCGACAATGAAACTTAAAGTAGCGGAATTATTTTATTCTGTACAAGGCGAGGGGCGCTATATGGGTGTCCCTTCTGTCTTTTTGAGAACATTTGGTTGTAATTTTAAATGTGCAGGTTTTGGAATGCCAAAAGGAGAAGTTTCAAATGAAAGAGATATTATTTTTCAATCCATTGAAAACTATCAAAAATATAGCGATCTTCCGCTTGTTAGTACGGGTTGTGATTCTTATGCCTCTTGGGATCCTCGTTTCAAGCATCTGTCTCCTTTACTTGAAGTTGATGCAGTGGCAGATGCGATTATGGATATACTTCCCGAAAAGAGATGGGATGACATCCATCTCGTTATCACGGGGGGAGAACCATTATTAGGTTGGCAAAAAGCTTATCCCGAATTGTTGGATCATTCTAAAAATAGACAATTTTTGAAAGAGATAACATTCGAGACTAACGGCACACAAATGTTATCTGAAGAATTTTTTGATTACTTATTTCTGGAATGGACAAGATTTGGTCGAGATTACGATAAATTGACATTTTCAGTTTCTCCGAAATTGTCTGTATCTGGTGAAAGATGGGAGGATGCTATCAAACCCGATATTGTTCGACAGTATCAAGATGTAGGATATACATATCTAAAATTTGTGGTAGCAAACAAAGATGATGTTGCCGAAGCTGAAGCGGCGGTACTCGAATATACAAGAGAAGGTTTTGGTGGCCCTGTATATCTGATGCCTTGCGGCGGTGAAGAGAATATGTATAATATGAATAAGACGCAGGTTGCAGAATTAGCACTTAAATTGGGTTGGAGATATTCTGATAGATTGCAGATTCCTTTATTTAAAAATGCCTGGGGAACTTGATGAATTATTCTTATTATGATTTTGAACAGGACGCCCAATGTATTATTTCTGCAATCAAAATAGGCCATTATAAGTATGATAGGGTAGTTGCTATTTTGCGAGGGGGCCTGCCTCTAGGAGTATGTATATCTCATGCTTTAAATATCCCTTTAGATACACTAAAATGGTCAACTAGAGATTATCCGGAATGTGATTTATTTAACTTGACAATGCGCTCTGATGACCGTATATTATTAGTTGATGATATATGCGATAGTGGCAAAACACTTCAAACGATTAAAGAAAATTTCGTAAATAGTTTCATTCATACCGCAGTGTTAATTTACAATGGTGATCAAAGTTTTATTCCTGATTATTATGGATATAAGATTAGCAGAAAGGAAAATCCTAATTACATAGATTTCTGGTGGGAAAAATATAAATAACTATGCTACACAACGGTAGCAAACTTCAATTTCAATATCCGCGTAAGGAAGGATTCTAAAATGTCATACAATAAAACAAAAACAGACCCTGAACTTGGTTTGAAAGTTCATGAATATCTAGTGGAAGTAGGTGTAGAAACACCCACCAATACTATGTCTCTCGGTTATCCATTGGATCGTAAGGATAAAATCAATATTATTGAAAACTATTTCCGAGAGATTATGGGTGCGCTTGGATTAGATTTGACAGATGATAGTTTAGCAGAGACACCCAATCGGGTAGCAAAGATGTATGTGAATGAAATTTTCTGGGGTTTGGATTTCGAAGCATTTCCGAAATGCACAACTGTAGAAAATAAAATGGCATATAATGAAATGGTTGTTGAAAGAAATATCAATGTACAAAGTAACTGTGAGCATCACTTTGTTGTTATTGACGGCAAGGCGACTGTTGCATATGTTCCAAAGAAAAAGGTGCTTGGTCTTTCTAAGATAAATAGAATTGTAGAATATTTCAGTAAGCGTCCTCAAATTCAAGAACGTTTGACTGAACAAATTTTTCACGCATTGTGCTTTATCCTTGAGACTGAAGATGTTGCTGTGATGATTGATGCTCAGCATTATTGTGTAAAATCTAGGGGTGTTGAAGATGTTGGTAGTTCTACAGTAACTTCCAAATTGGGCGGAGGATTTAAAACTGATCCTTCAGCTAGAAATGAATTCTTAAGTATTGCGCGCATGGGAAAATAAGTGAAGACTTATAGTAAAAGAATTGCTTTTTGTTTAAGTGATCAACATACTATTCCGCACGGTGGGCTTGGTCAGTTTGCTAAAAGTTTCATAGAAAATTTTACTCCGTTGGGATATAAGATTGATATTATATCCGACAAGCCCACCTCTAATATTGAATACAAAAAACTCTTAGAAGATCTCGGAGCGAACTTTGTATATCCCGAATATGTCTCGGCATATACGGATCATACTAAAGCCTTCATGTTTGAGGATTCTTATAATTTAGAAAAGACAATAAATTTTCGTAATTCAATGCTAAGGGCATTGAAAGAGAATTTGTATGACATTGTTATATGCAATACTTTAGAATCGTTTCCCGCAGTGTATTGTTTGAATTTACATAGGCACTGTCAAATAATTTACTATACACACAATGAAAGTATGGTGTTTTTGGATGATAGATCGTGGAAGAATGAATTTACTGAATCCTTCAATGAATATTTCAATGCTTTATTGAATGTACCGAACATCTATATCGGGACACAAACCATGCGCAATGAAACTGAGTTACTTAAAAGATATCCTTCTGCGAGGTGTTTGCCTTTGCCTATGACCGAGGCTGATCTATTAAATAAACATATAAAAGAAAGATCGGGAGTACTTTGGATCGGTAGATGGGAACCTAGGAAAAATCCAGAAGCATTTGTTAAGATGATTGCCGAAACTAAGTTGCCCGCGAAGATAATCACTAATGCAAATGGTGCTAAGAAATTCGAAAAGGCGATGGAAGAAATAGGTGCAGATTTCTACATAAAGACAGGTATTGTTGGGCAGGAAAAGGTGGACTTTATAACCTCTGCACGAGTCGCATATAATCCTGCTATCCGGGAAAGTTTTGGTCTAGCTTTTTATGAGACCATGGGACATATGCCGACCGTAGTATTAAAGGGTATGTCTTGGATTGAAAATTTTGATTCAAAGTATTATATAGCAGCATCAAAAGATAAAGTAAATGATGTTATAACTAAACTATATAATTCTGATATATCCAAGTGGTATGATACTGGCGCTTTAGATTATGTAAAAAGGATGCACGAGAATGGTATTCAAAAATGGTTGCAATGTTTTGATTCATTTAAACCCGCAGAATCCAATAGTGAACGAGCGAAAATAAATGAGAAGTATACTACAAGATACAAAGAATTTTTAATTTCGCTGGGACGAAAAGATATTTCTATGGATGATATCCGTTCTGTATTGACAAACAAGTATAAATTCTATACAATATATACTGATACTGATACCTATCTATCAAAAGACAAAAATTTTATACCCGAGGAAAAAGAAGATACCTCTTTAGAAAGCTTATTTGCATGAGTAAAATATTAGAATACGTTATATCCGGGCCGGCATATCTTAGGCTCGGTGCAGACCCCTGTAATGATCCCGAAACACTTGAGATGATTAATAATATGATTCTCAAGACAGTCCACAATAAAAATAGCCATGAATTTTCATTGTTATACAACGGATTTACGGAAAAGAACTTTGGTAAGAAATTGCAGAAGTATCGACCAGCAATTAAGAATATACACGCGGACTCTGGGGGACTTCAGATCATTACTAGGGGGCTTCCAAATACCCCGGAAACCAGAGACAGGGTTTTTGAAAATCAAGCAACGTATGCAGACATTGGCATGTGCTTTGATGAGATACCTGTACGGGCTACAGGTGCAGATGGAACTTCTTCGAAGATCGATACTAAGCGCAGATACTTTGATCGAGACAACTTTGAGAATTATGCTCGACAGACGGGCAAGAATGTTAGAACTCAGATTGAAAAGTATGTGGAGTTAAAAAGTAATTGTAGGCCTTTTGTTATCGCACATGGTGCCTGCCATGAAACATACGCAGCATGGACAAATTATATTTTAGAAGAAGTCGGTGATCTGAAAGATAAAATCGGCGGTGTTGCTATGGGATCAGCAGCATTAGGCATGGGGCAATTAGAAGATGTGAAACGGGCATTTTACGTCAATCTGTTACCATTTGAAAGACCTTTTCATTTGCACGTATTGGGTGTTGGTGCTTTGAAAAGAATGCTTCCATATCTTTTATTCTCTCAGACTAATCTATATGAGAATATTGCGATTTCGTATGACTCTACTACTCATTCCATGTCTTTGGATAATGGACTATTTTATTTTTCATACTATAAAAAGACCGGAAATGGATATGGTGGTTCCTCAGTAAAGATGGGTAGACCATTTTCAAATATATACAATACTGTTACTGAAGAAATTAATACTGTTTGTGGCACAGAAATGACTGCCAAAGAATTTCATAAACTTATGAATATTTCTGTGGGTGAGTATGTTGAGAATGGCGGTAAGTTTATTGATGTGATGCGAGCAAGACTTGCATTTATTCTAACCAATGTGCATAATTTTACTAAGGATGTAGAAGCTCTAATGACTAATAAAGATGAGTTTTTACGTTTCTGTAGAGATAAAAAGTGTGAGAACGAATATGCGACACTTTTTGATGTTAAAAATATCGATGACTTTTTATACTGGGAAAAACACGTAGGTAAGTTTATGGATTCGGAATCGGTTAACGATGTTGCTCCCGTTTCACTTGAGGATTTATTCGCATGAAGATTAAACGTTGGATCGAAGTTTCTTTTCAAAAAGAAGGTATACATAGATATCCGGATGCCCCTGCGGGGGTAGAATTTTTACAGCATCCGCATCGGCATATCTTCCATTTTTATGTTAAATTGGAAGTATTTCACAATGACAGAGATGTTGAATTTATTCTGTTGAAAAGAGAATTGGAAACCCTATATAGTAAAAATACCTTAGACGCAGATTATAAATCTTGCGAGATGCTGGCAGAAGAATTGATTCAATATATAGTTGAAGAATATCCCGCAAGAGATATAACTGTTCGAGTATATGAAGATGATGAAAACGGTGCGGTGCTAGAATATTCTAGGGATATTACACCTACATGGTATGTAAAGGATGATTTGAAATGAGAAAATTATGGTATATGGGTCTAGAACCATATGAGGGGAGATACACACTTCAGTTAGAGCAATGGAGCGAAAAAGTATTTAAGCGTCGAGGTGTTAATTATGAGATTATTCATGGTGATACTTTGGATAATTCTAAAGCAATTGTAACTGGGCAGGTTCTGGATGCTCATGGTAGATCATATTATTCTTTGACACAGATGGCTAGGCTTGTTCAAAAGATGAAGAACGGCGAAGTAAGTTCTGAGGATGCTATTTTCTTTGAAGATATGTTTACCCCCGGTATAGAGTCCTTGCCTTATATTATGAATCAATGCTTAGAACAAAGACCAGATGTATATGTTAGATGTTTGGCTCAAACTATCGATCCTGACGATTTCCTTTATGTCTGGCGTATGGACGATTGGATGCGAAAGTATGAGCAGATGTTACTACCCTGGGTAAGTGTATTGGCATCAAATGAGGAGATGGTTGCCCATATGAGGATTGCCGGATGGGATGCTCCTATTCATAATATCTCAGGGCTTGCTTTTGATAAAGAAGAAGTTCAAAGCAGGGTAACTAATATTCCATATTTCTTTGATCGCCCTCGGCGAGTTGTTTTTGCTGCTAGATTTGATCAAGAAAAGCAACCGCATTGGTTCATGGATATTATTGAAAAATATCATGAGCTCTATGCTTCACCTACAGAATTTGCAGTTGTATCTGGTGGTCCTTTACGGAGTAATGATGACGGAGTCTTATTACGAGCAAGAGAACTTGAAGAACAAGGTAAGTTGAAAATTTATCAGAATTTGAAGAAGAACGAATACTATTGTTTACTTTCTAATAGTAGAGTATTATTTAATTGTGCTTTACAAGATTGGGTCAGTAATACTGCATCTGAAGCAGATGCATTAGGAACTAACTGCGTATATCCCGCATATAGAAGTTTTCCGGAAACTTTTGCTAATGATCATACTAGACTGTATGTTCCTTGGAGTCAAGAAGATGCTATTGAAAAACTAAACAAAGCATTATCTGAACCTAATAATAATTTGGGTAAGCTCAGTGATTGGACAAGTGGCACTATTGATCGGTGTTTAGATATTATGATGGATCATGATGACGGAAGATCTTTCAGAAATTATGTTAAATACCGTGAGCACATTACCCATGCTAAATACTAAGAAAGTAATAGTAACAGGTGCCGCCGGATATATCGGCGGTCAAATCTGCATTGAGTTAAAATCCAAAGGTTATTTTGTAATCGGTGTAGATAAACGGCATAGACCTCATCTTGATCCATATCATGATATTTTCCTTAAAGATGATTTTGATTCTTATCTATCTCATAAGTTGATACGAGATCATAAACCCGTTGCTATTATACATTGCGCTGGTACAAGTTTAGTTGGTCCTAGCATCAAAGATCCCGAGACATACTTTTATAATAATGTTCAAAAGACAATAAACTATTTGAATGTATTGAAAAATACTTCTATAGAAACTAAGTTTATATTTAGTAGTAGCGCATCTGTATATGGGCTGCCCGTTCAAACTATAGATGAGTCTCATCCTACAAATCCCATATCACCGTATGGTGATAGTAAACTAATGATTGAAAAAGTATTAGCAGCATATTCTAGGGCATATAATTTAAATTATGTCTCTTTCAGATATTTTAATGCATGCGGGGCAGATCAATTAAGTTCGCATGGGCAGGAACCTGATGCCACCCATATCTTTGCTAGAGTTTTTGAGGCAGGGTTGAATAACTCAAACTTTGTTATGAATGGTATAAATTATCCTACTGAGGATGGGACTTGTGTCAGAGACTATATTCATGTTGAGGATATAGCAAACGCCCATGTAATAGCTATTGAGGAAAATATCTCAGGGATATATAATATAGGTTCCCGAAAAGGATATTCTAACTTCGATGTTTTCTATGCAGTAGAAGAACAATTACTATATGAAAAAGATATTGAAACAGGAATCAAATTTATTGCAGATAATCCGAGAGAAGGAGATCCTGCAATTTTAATCGCAGATTCTAGTAAGCTGCAAAAAGATACTTCATGGAAACCTAAAAAGGAAATGAAAGATATAGTTGAAGATTTGTACTATTGGTATACGTCTAAAACTTATAGAGGTCTAGGGACATTCAACCCTCTTTAAATATTCTGCATGTCATCAAACTTACTCAAGGGAGGCAAGAGGTGGCGAAATTTTATTCTACAAAAACATATGGTAATGATAGAGGTTTAAGTTGTTGTTTTAGGCAGTGGCGAAGCACTCACTCTCATTGTTCTTTGTTACATGGTTATAGTCTCGGATTTCGAGTTATTTTTGAATGTGATACTTTAGATGAACGAAATTGGGTGATGGATTTCGGAGGATTGAAAAGTTTTAAAAAATGGCTTGACGAGGCATTTGATCATACATTAGTAATTGCCAAGGATGATCCTGAGTATAATCTATTGATAAGCCTTCCGAGGCATATTGCAGATGTAAGGGTAGTAGATGGGGTCGGCTGCGAACGATTTGCTGAGATGGCTTTCAATAAGATGAAAGAGATATTAGAAAATAATATTGCCGACGGTAGGGCATTAAATTCGACTGTACGAGTTAAATCTATGGAGGTATTTGAACATGCAGGTAATTCCGCAATCTACGAGGCTTGAAAGACACATATCACATCTGCAAGAACTACATAATGATTTGGACAAACAGATAAATGATGCTATAAAAAATTATAAAGATGATAGTTTAGTGACAGGTTTGAAGAAAAAGAAACTTGCCCTTAAGGACGAAATAGAAAGATTTCGTAATGAAAATAGCATTAATAACTGATACACACTTTGGTGCTAGATCAGATTCGCAACCTTTTGATTTATACTTCAAAAAGTTCTATGAGGAAGTATTTTTTCCCACTTTAAAATCTAGGGACATTACCCATATTATACATTTGGGTGATACGTTTGATAGAAGAAAATATATCAATTATCAAACTTTGAAATCTTGTAGAGAATATTTCTTTGATCGTTTGAAAATATTAAACATCAAATGTCTGATGCTTGCAGGCAATCATGATACATATTTTAAAAATACTAATGATGTAAATTCCCCGGACTTGCTTTTAAAAGATTATAATAACATTAAAGTATTAGATGATCCAAGCAATGTAGTGTTCGCCGACACCAATTTCTGTATGATTCCTTGGATATGTGCTGATAATTTTAAGCAGACCATGGAAGTTATAGAACAGTCATCCGCAGATATTTGCCTTGGACATTTAGAACTTGCGGGATTCGCAATGTTTAAAGGACAAGAGAATCACGATGGTATGGATCCAACAGTATTTAAAAATTTTAAGTTTGTGGGCTCTGGACATTTCCACCATAAAAGCACTAAGGGCAATATCCATTACCTCGGCAATCCATATCATATGTTTTGGAATGACTATGAGGACAATCGAGGATTTCATATACTAGATACAGAAACGTTAGATTTAGAATTTATAAAAAATCCTAATACTATATTTGCCAAATATTACTATGACGATGAGAAAGAAGATCCTCTGAAGTTTGATACTGAGGAATTTCGTTCTAAGTTAGTTAAAGTTATAGTTATCAATAAGAAAGACTTTTATAGATTCGATAAATTTATAGACAACATCTATAAAGTAAATCCTTTAGAATTAAAGATAGTTGAAGATTTTTCTGAGTTTGAAACTGAAGCATTGGATGAAACTATTGACTTAGAAGATACTATGACATTACTATCTAATTATGTTGAAAGTATCGAAACAGATGTTGATAAAGAAAAATTAAAAACGATTCTTAAGACATTATATGTTGAAGCCCAACACTATGAGGAAGTATGATTAGATTTAAAACTATAAAATGGCGTAACTTCCTATCAACCGGAGCACACTTCACAGAAGTAAAATTAGACCATTCATCGACCACGCTTATCGTAGGTGAGAATGGTTCGGGCAAAAGTACGATTTTGGATGCCCTATGCTTTGTATTGTTTAATAAGCCTTTTCGAAATATCAACAAACCTCAACTTGTAAACACTATCAATCAAAAGAATATGGAGGTTCAGGTAGAATTCTCCATAGGCAAAAAAGAATATAGGGTAGTACGAGGAACGAAGCCTGGCGTGTTTGAGATATATGTGGACAATCAACCTATTAATCAAGATGCTGCTTCCAGAGATTATCAGAAACTATTAGAAGAAAGCATACTAAAATTAAATTATAAGTCTTTCACACAGATCGTTATACTAGGTTCGGCATCTTTTACTCCCTTCATGCAACTTCCGCTCGGACATCGAAGAGAAATTATCGAAGATATCTTGGATATCCAAATATTCACAGTAATGAATGGTGTTCTGAAGGAAAAATTACAAGAAAATAAAACTGCGATAACCGATATTGAAACTCAATTGGAAGTAGCTAAGCAAAAGATAAAACTTCAGCAAGATTATATTAAAACTCTTGAAAATGATAAGACAAAGAAAGTAAATGATGTTGCAAATATTATAACTTCGACAAATGTTGAGATTTCTGAGTATGAAGAAAAAATTAATAAACTTCAAATAAAAATAGAAAACTTAGAAGAACAGATTATAGAAGAGGGAGATTTTGAATCTAAACATTATAAATTAACCGAACTGCAGAAGAAACTTAGCAATAAGATTGCCGACGCTAAAAAAGAAATAGAGTTTTATAGCAATCACGATAATTGTCCAACTTGTAGTCAAGCTATATCTGAGGATATCAAACAGGAACATATAGTAAAACATAATACGAAGATAGAAGAAATTAATACTGCGATATCTGATCTATCAAATCAGATAAAGGATATTCAATCTAGATTAAATATTATCAATGAAATTAAAAATCATATATCATCCTTAACCAATGATATTATCAAATTTAATCAAAATATTATTGCATGCCAGAATTATATACAAAAGCTACAAAAAGAAATAGAAGAAACCAATTTAAATACTGGTAATATTTCTGACGAGAAGACTAAACTAAAAGCATTGGCGAAAGATGCAATGGCACTGGCTGAAACCAAAAGCGGATACTCCCAAGATAAACATTACTTAGATATTGTTAGTATTTTACTTAAAGATTCCGGCATTAAAACTAAAATTATTAAACAATACTTACCAGTAATTAATAAACTAGTAAATAAATATCTAGCAGCAATGGACTTCTTTTGTCATTTTGAACTAGATGAAACATTTAATGAAGTTATTAAATCTAGACATCGTGATGAATTTTCGTATGCTTCTTTTAGTGAAGGGGAAAAACAGAGGATTGATCTCGCATTGCTTTTCACTTGGAGAACTATTGCTAAGATGAAGAATTGTGCTAGCACAAATCTTCTGTTACTTGATGAGGTTTTTGACTCTTCGTTGGATGCTAACGGTACAGATTATGTAATGAATCTGTTAAATACTTTAGGTGAAGAAACAAATGTATTTGTTATCTCTCATAAAGGAGATTTGTTATTTGACAAGTTTAGGAGCGTTATTAAGTTTGAGAAACAACAAAATTTTTCTAGGATAGTAAAATGAAACTAGTAGAATCGACTCACCCATTACTATATGAACCAACGAAAGAATTTGTTTTTGATGGCTCAACGGATCCAAAAGAATTATCAGAAACAATGTTTGAACTAATGGAAAAACATCAAGGGGTGGGGTTGTCTGCAAATCAAATTGGATTAAATTACAAAGTATTTGTTCTTGGTCATGAAGGATACAAATTAACAGTATTTAATCCTAGGATAATGGAAGAATCTAAAGAACAAGTTATTATGGAGGAGGGTTGTTTGTCTTTTCCTTTAGTTATAGTTAAGGTAAAAAGACCCAAATCTATAGTTGCGGAATATCAAGATGAAACCGGTGAAAAGTTAAGAATTAATCTATCAGGATTGACTGCTAGAATATTCTTACATGAGTATGACCATATGCTAGGTATAACTATGAGGCAGAGGGTATCTGCGATCAAATGGAATGTAGCTAATGGTAAAAAGCGAAAAATAGAAATGAAAATAAGGAGATCAAAAAATGGCAACAGCGCCTAGTCGTTGGGAATTACATACGCATACTGTTAATGCTTATTGTTACTATAATAATGTATTTGATAATGATCAGATACAAGGTATTATAGATGCGGGTGAAAAAGAATTTTTGCATGATGCACAGATAGGTGGGGATTTCAGTTCTCCGGGTAAGGTGGATGCGGAAGTTAGAAAAACTACAATATCTTGGATACCTGCAACCGAGGATAATGCATGGATGTTTAGAATGCTTACTGATGCAACTTTGAATGCAAATAATAATTGGTTTAATTTTGATCTGAATACTATAGAGTCTTTGCAGTATTCTGTATACAGAGACGGTGGGTTTTATGACAAACATATAGATCATTTTTATCAGGGATCTGGACAATATCCGCGTAAACTCAGTTTCACCATGCAGTTATCTGATCCATCGGAATATGAGGGGGGCAAAACTATGATATGGAATGCTAAAGAGCCGTGGGCTATACCTCAGGAGAAGGGATCAATTACATTCTTCCCATCTTATACTTTACATGAGGTGACACCCGTTACTTCGGGTACACGAAAAGCTCTAGTAGGTTGGGTGACGGGGCCTCGCTGGAAATAAAAATGTCTAAAATACCCTTAGAATACCTAGATCTTAGTAACGATTTTGGCTTTACTGCTGTAGATGAAGCAGATGTAGTAGAACCGATTGTGACCGAAGTTAAAAGTTCATCTACGACCGAAGCAAAACAAAAAATGCAATCTCTGGAAAAGTTAGTTCTTCCTTTACTAGTAAACTTGATGAAGAATCCCGAAAAAGAATACATACATTGGCCAAATCGCGTACCCTTGATCGAGAAGCAGATAGAAAAGATTTTGGCTATCACCCGAGCTGAGTAAGTCATTGTTTTTCAGTAGGTAAACTAGGTGCTTGACACAGATCTCCTTTGACTTTATAATATAAAAAAGCCTGAGGAGATCACATGATATCACATTCCAAATCAATCTTAGCTAAACTATTAGCAACAGAAAATATTCGAATAGAGCATCGTAAAGTACAGACTGCCTATTTCGATCTCAAATCTCGCACACTGATCTGTCCGATATGGAAGGACATGAGCCCTGAGTTATATGATCTGCTCATGGGGCACGAGGTTAGTCATGCTCTGCATACCCCCGAAGAAGGTTGGCATGATCAAGTAAAAGATTGCAGCAAAGGTTTTAAGACATATCTCAATGTCGTAGAAGATGCTCGCATCGAAAAGAAAATTAAACAGAAATATCCCGGACTTAAACCAAGCTTCTCCAAAGCATATCAAGAATTGGTTAATAAGCAATTCTTCGGTCCCGATTATATTATTGAATCCGAACATCTCCCCCTCATTGATAGAATCAATCTTCATTATAAGATTGGTTCCTATGCTAATATTACATTCGAAAGCAACGAGAAAAAATATCTAGAGCGAATCGACAAACTTGAAACTTGGGACGATGTCGTAAATATCGCTAAAGAACTTTTTGAATATGGTAAGACTGAAAAGAAAATTTTAGAAGATCTTTTATCATCTAAGTATGATAATTTGGATTCTTCGGATTATGATTATGATGACTACGATGATTATGAGGAATCTAACAGCGACGGAGAGCAAAATCGGGAAGCTGAATTTGACTCATCTGAAAGTGGCGAAGATGAAGAGATGCAGTCTCTCTCGGAACTGTTAGAAAAGATTGGGGCATCTAGCGGAGCTCAAACAGAAGAAGATTTAAACTCAGTAACAGATAACTTTTTCCGAGAAAAAGAATCTAGTTTCTTAGACGATAAATGCTGCCCATATCTATATGCGGATATCCCAAATGTACGATTAGAAAATATTGTAGTTCCATATAAGAAACTTTTAGGAACTTTTAATTTTTATACTTGCACACACGACCAGTATCGAAGTATGACGGATGAAAATAAAGATATCCTTCAGCCTATGTTCGAAGAAAGAGCAGTTGAGGAGTCGGATCAGATCTATAAGAAATTTATGGATTCAAATAAAAAGTATGTATCATATCTGATCAAAGAGTTTGAATTGAAGAGAAATGCGAAGCAGTTTGCTCGGGCGATGGTTTCTAAGTCTGGCGAATTGGATGTTAAGAAAGCATTCTCATATAAGTTTAATGACGATATCTTCAAGCGTGTTACTACAGTACCTAATGGCAAATCCCATGGTCTGCTAATGTTCGTAGACTTCTCAGGTTCTATGCATACTAATATGAAAGCAACTATTGAGCAGACTTTATTGCTTGCTTTATTCTGCAAAAAGGTTGGTATTCCTTTCCGAGTATTGGCGTTCTCGGATAATTCATTTGGATATCAAAAATGGTTCAATGTAGATATTGTTAATTCTAAATCTCTCGATCCGAGGAATGAGACGTATAAGAAATTTTCCTGCAAACCCAATGAGTTCCTTTTAGATGATCCTTTCTTTTACTTGGCAGAATATCTTTCTAGCGAAATGAATAGTTCTGATTTTACTAGAATGTCCAGGGATCTATTATATTTTGGTCATTCTTGTACTAGAAATAATCCTTACTATTACAATGATGAAGAAAAAATTCACTTTAATAAAATTCACGAACTTAATGGTACTCCTCTAGAAGCAACAATAATTTCCTCGATAGAAATCACCAAGCAGTTTAAGAAAAATTACAAACTAGATATTGTTAATACGATTTTCCTTACAGATGGAGATGGCCCTGCAAATAAGGCAGTATCTCAGGGTATTGAGCAAAAAACCGCATATGATTATGAAAAGTGTGATACTGTGGTAGTAGATTCTCTGAAAGTTTCATATCTCATGTATTTAGATCAAAGTAATCTAGTACTTACTGATCGATCTACAATGATACAGGGATTGAAGCGTCCGGGGGAAAAATCTATCTCAGCATTATTGCAAATCTTAACAGCTTCTACTGGTGCAAATGTTGTAGGTTTCTATTTAATGAATAAACCGAGCGCTCGACAAATTAGTGCTTATTCTTCTGATAATGGCGGTGGCAGTATTAACGATGAAGACTACACCAAGGTACAGAAGATTTTGAGAGAGCATAAGTATGCTGCTTTGAATATCCCCGGATATAAAAAATTCTTCATCCTGCCTGCAGGTAAAGATCTAGAAATTGAAGAGGATGAAATGAGCGTATCGGACAATGCAAATAAGAATGAACTAAGGAAAGCATTTATGAAATTGCAAAAGAGTAAGTTGACGAATCGGGTATTTTTGAATAAGTTTATTGAACAGATTGCTTGACATCCCCAGTGTTTGAATATATAATAATAGTATATTATGATGAAAGGTGACTACCGTGTCTAAATCTTATTATTCCGAAGTTCAGCGAGTAAGTTTCATTCAGGGCCTCAAAGAAAAATTTGGTGATTTGGTTTCGAAAGAGAACATTCTAGAGTATGCGAATACTTTGAATCTTCCTAATCCGCACTTCCTTCTCTCGAATCGAGATATTAAGGTAGGCAAACAATACAATTTAAATCTTGATAAGAGGAATACTACCGTGCAGGAAAGCACACCAGAATTGGCACCAGCATTGATCGCACCGGTAGTTCAGCTTCGGCAAAAGAAGTTGATTACCGAGGTCGACAATCTTATCCCGCAACAAAGTTCAGATTATGTTCCTTTTGGTTTCTTCAAGCAGTTAGAAAAAATTGTAAAATCTAAACTGTTCTATCCTGTATTCATTACCGGTCTATCGGGTAATGGTAAGACCACCATGGTAGAACAAGTTTGTGCTAAACTAAAACGAGAGTGTATCCGAGTCAATATTAGTATCGAGACAGATGAGGATGATCTTATCGGTGGTAGCACATTGATCGATGGTAATATTACTTATCGAGAAGGTCCTGTTATTACTGCGATGCGTCGAGGTGCGGTTCTGCTTATTGATGAGATCGATCGAGGTAGTAACAAATTGATGTGTCTTCAAAGTGTCCTAGAAGGTAAGCCTTACTTCAATAAAAAGAATGGTGATGTTATCCATCCGACCTCAGGATTTACTGTTATCGCTACGGCGAACACTAAGGGTAAAGGTACCGAGGATGGTCGGTTCATCGCAGCACAAATTCTCGATGAGGCATTCCTAGAGCGATTCCCGATTACTGTAGAACAAGAATATCCTTCGTCCGCAACTGAGAAAAAGATCATTTTGAACAAGATGTCTACTCTGAATGTTGTGGACGAGGAGTTCGCGACTAAGTTGATCACTTGGGCAGAGATTATTCGTAAGACTTTCGACGAAGGGGGTGTAGACGAGATTATCAGTACTCGTCGGTTGTTACATATTGTCCAAGCATTTAGTATCTTCAATGATCAGAAAGAGGCAATTGAATATTGCATCAATCGTTTCGATACTGATACGAAGACCGCATTCCTTGATCTCTATAATAAGATGGGACAGAAGGAAGAGGAGCCTGAAGTTGTCGCTCCCCAGTTCGTAGATGATGCTCCTTTTTAACAATTAACTTTTAATCCAAGGGTGCTTCGGCACCCTTTTTCCATTATGGCAACTACACCCGGTTACAAGCAAGGCGCATTCTTACCTAAATGGTTTGGACGATTTGGTAATAATATACAGCAGATTTCCAATGCAATTTATTACTGCGAAAAATACAAAATACATTTTGACATGGCACCCCATCCCATGATAGAGGATATAGTTTTGCCTTTCGGTGAGACTAAGATGCCCGGCAATGAAAACCAATGGTCATATTTTTATTTCATGGAAGGTAAAGAGTGTAACTTTCCGAACGAAAATTTAGATATACTAAATTTCCAACGTAAACTGATCTGTGAAAAATACATCTATCCAAAATTGAAGATAGATCATAGTAAAGTAGAAGAACCTTTTGATGGATTGGTTATACATTTAAGATCTGGAGATGTGTTTACGAATCCTCACCCTTCTTTTGTGCAAAATCCTTTATCCTACTATCTAGAAATAATCAAAACTCAGTATATAGGAAATACTATAATTATAACTGAAGATAATAATCATCCGTTCATTCCTCTATTTACTAAACTAAGTATACCCATACTAAATTTATCTGAAAAAGATACCTTAGAAGTGCTATTATCTGCAGAAGCACTTGCGACATCCGGGTGCGGTACCTATGCAGTATCTGCGGCTTTATGTTCTAAAAATTTAAGAAAACTTTTTTGCACTAATATTTGGTTAGATGAAAGTTTGAATCCTTCGATGTTAAAAAATCATGTAGAGGTATTATGTGCGGATATAAATAGTAATAAATATATTAGTAGAGGTGATTGGAAAATTACTAATGAGACAATACACAAGATGTTGTCTTATAATGAAACTATAAAATTTAGGAGATTATAATGAGCATTGCCTTAATTACTGGCATTACTGGTCAAGATGGTTCTTATCTAGCAGAACTACTTTTGGAAAAAGGGTATGAAGTTCATGGGGTAGTTAGAAGAAGTTCTTCTATTAATACTTCCAGAATAGATCATTTATATACTAATCCAAAATTAAAACTACACTATGGCGATGTAACTGATTCTCTTTCCCTAATGGGGATTATCAAAAAATATAAACCTACAGAGATTTATAATCTGGCTGCACAAAGTCATGTTAAGGTTTCTTTTGAAACTCCGGAATATACTGCACAGGTTGATGGGTTAGGTACACTAAAATTATTAGAAGCAGTTAGATTACTTGGTATGGAAAAACAAGTAAAGATATATCAAGCATCTACTTCAGAACTATATGGCTTGGTTCAAGAAATTCCGCAGAAAGAAACTACTCCTTTCTATCCTAGGTCACCGTACGGTGTTGCAAAGTTATATGCTTTTTGGATAGTAAAAAATTACAGAGAATCTTATAATATGTTCTGTTGCTCAGGTATTCTCTTTAATCACGAATCCCCCCGCCGAGGATTTAATTTTGTAACTAAGAAGATTACCGATGCTTTGTATAATATCAGCAAAGGTAAACAAAAACATCTGTCCTTGGGTAATTTAAATGCCCTCAGGGACTGGGGTCATGCTAAAGATTATGTTCGAGCCATGTGGATGATGTTGCAGCAGGATAATCCTGACGATTACGTTATATCAACAGGTAAACAATATTCCGTTAGAGAATTTGTAGAAAAATGTGCACCTTACTTCGGTATGCATATCGAGTGGAAAGGAGATGGATTGGATGAGATTGGTATTGATACAATCTCGGGTCAAGAAATCGTTCGAGTAGATCCGAAGTATTTTAGACCTGCTGAAGTTGAAACTTTACTGGGGGATTCTACAAAGGCAAGGACTGCCTTAGGTTGGTCACCCGAATATGATTTTGATGCATTGGTAAAAGAAATGTGTGAGTGCTATTAATGTTGTTTCCTCCATCCTTCCAAGATGTTAATAAAAAAGTTACTGAAAAATATCTAAACTACGATAATGGATTTTTTATAGAGGTTGGCGGCGCCGATGGATTTACGCAAAGTAATACGTGGCATCTAGAAAACTATAAAAACTGGAAAGGTATTTTAGTAGAACCAAATATTCTAGCTTATCATAGATGCAAGGAAATACGAAAAAATTCTAAAGTATTTAATTGTGCATTAGTTTCTGAAGAATATCCTGATGAAAAAATAAAAGTAATACATAGAAATGTTTATCACGGTGATCCGGGGTTGATGTCCGCAATCGAGGATTCTCCTATACGTAAGGATAAGGATTGGTTAGCGAAACAAACTGATATGGACCACACTACAGAATTTAATATACTAGCAAGGACTTTAAATTCCATATTAGAAGAGTGTAATGTAGAATCAATTGATTTCTTTTCACTAGACGTTGAAGGGTATGAAATAGAAGTTTTGCAGGGATTTAACATTAAAAAGTATTTACCTAAAATTTTACTAATAGAATGGCATTCAGACATCTCAGAAATTAAAAATTATTTAGGAGATACCTACAGGTTAGAAGAACAATTATCCAAACACGATTACGTTTTTACAGTAAGTAATCGGAATAAGAATTATGAGTAGTATTGATCCTAGGAGAATAGCTAAAAAATATTTTGATTATGATTCAGGATTTTATATTGAGGCGGGTGCTGCAGATGGCACCACTCAAAGTAATACTTTATTTTTAGAGAAAGAAAGAAGTTGGAACGGTATATTAATTGAACCTAGCCCGGAAAACTATGAGAAATGTCTTAAAGCTCGAAGATTGTCTAAAAATTTTAACTGCGCTTTAGTAGATTATGATTATCCCGATGCAGAAATTGAAATGTATTTTAGACGATGGTATGATGGCGATCCGGGATTAGTTACTAGTACTTTCGATTCGCCTATCAATAAAGTAGATGCTTGGGAAGGATATAATTATACATATAAAATTCCAGCAAGGACCTTAGATTCGATACTTGCAGAATGCCAGGTTGAAAAGATAGATTTCCTTTCTTTAGATGTTGAGGGATATGAATATAATGTATTACGAGGATTTGATTTTAAAAAGTATAAACCTAAAATTATCCTAGTAGAATCTCATGAAAAAACGAATGAGATTGATAAAATTAAAGAACTTTTAAAAGATTGTTATGATGTTGTAGAAAATCCTACACCGCATGATTACATTTTTAAGTATAAGGAATAACGATGGAAAAAAATAGTAGAATATTTGTCGCAGGGCATAAAGGATTGGTAGGATCTGCTATTGTAAGAAAATTACAAGCAGAAGGATATACAAATCTTATCTTAAGAACAAGGCAAGAAGTAGATTTAAGAAATCGAGAAGCAGTTCGAGATTTTTTCAATGTATATAAACCTGAGTATGTGTTTCTTGCTGCAGCAAAAGTGGGCGGAATAAATTATAACGCAAACTTCCCTGCAGATTTTATCTATGATAACTTAATGATTCAAACAAATGTTATTGATTCTGCATATCGATCTGGTGTTAAAAAATTATTGTTCCTAGGTTCTGCTTGCATTTATCCTAAGGTTACCCCGCAACCTATTAAGGAAGAATATCTTTTAACTGCACCATTAGAACCTACTAACGAAGGATATGCTTTAGCGAAGATTACCGGTCTTCGTATGTGCGAATATTATCGTAAACAGTTTAATTTTAATGCGATAAGCTTGATGCCTGCGAATCTATATGGTCCCAACGATAATTTCGATCCCGAAAAATGTCATGTTATACCGGGCATGATTCATAAGTTTTATAATGCTAAGAAAAACAATTTACCTCAGATTGAAACTTGGGGCGATGGTACACCGACTAGAGAATTTTTACATTGCGACGATTTAGCAGATGCTTGTCTATTCCTTATGGAAAATTATGATGAGAAAGAGTTTATTAATGTTGGATCTGATACTGAGATAACAATCAAAGATCTTTCTGAGATAATTAAGAAAGAGATCGGCTACGAAGGAAATATTTTCTGGAATACTGAAAAGCCCAACGGTACTCCGAGAAGAAAGATGGATAACACTCGCCTATTTAATATGGGTTGGAGACCTAAGATTTCGTTTGATGAAGGCCTAAAAGGAACTATAGAATGGTATCTCAAAAACAAAACAAACTAAGATGGCCCTTGATGGGAGAAACGATCACTTTTATGGATCGTCTAAAGATGGCTTACTTTACACTTACGACCAAGAAATTTACGAACGGGGAGAAGGTAAAGAAATTTGAATCTGAATGGAATCAATGGTTAGGTTCTAAATACTCGTTATATGTTTCTTCAGGTAGTACAGCAAATCTATTACTTGTAGATGCAGTAAAAGAGTATTATTCTTTAAAAGATGGAGATAAAGTACTTGTTCCTGCGTGCACCTGGGTAACTAATATCGCTCCGATCATCCAGTGCGGATTGACCCCAGTATTTTGCGATATCAATATGCAAAACTTTAGTTTTGATTTAGATAAAGCCGAGCAGATTTCTAAAGAGCATGACATTAAGATGATATTCGTTACTCATCTATTGGGATTTTCCGGAGATAACGAAAAACTTATGCGTTTGTTTCCCTCGGCAATTGTTATAGATGATATATGTGAATCTCATGGATGCACTAGCCCTGCAGGAATTAAAAGGGGATCTAGATCAATTGGTGCAACCTTTAGTTTTTACTTTGGGCATCATATGTCTACGATTGAGGGTGGGATGATTTCTACAGACAATGTAGAACTTTATGATATCATGAAAATGAAACGTAGCCATGGATTTGCGAGAGAATCTGTAATATTTAATATGCATGCCGAACAAAATCCTCATATAGATAAACAGTTCCTTTTTATGACTACTGGATATAATTTTAGAAATCATGAGATATGTGCTGTACTAGGTTCTTCTCAGTTAAAGAGATTAGATAGTATGATTGCTATTAGGAAAAGAAATTATAAAAAGTTTACTGAGATTATAGCAAAGTATAAAGACTTATTTTATAATATTGAATATGATGATACTAACAGTAGTTTCTGTTTTCCCTTTATCTGCAAAAGTCCAGAGATTATGATAAAGATGAAAGAGACTTTTGCTAAAAATGGTATAGAATATCGGCCAGTAGTTAGCGGAAATCTTTTGCGCCAACCTTTCTTAAAAAAATATTCTTTAGAAGGTAAGGCTCCCTATACTGTTGATCTCGTACATGATCAAGGTGTTTATATAGGTAATAATCATTTTATTACTGATAATGATATGAATTTTTTAGAACAAGTGGTGGAGGAAATATATGTCGAGCATCGGCGAAACGTTTGATAAAGTCATTAAAGAAACTGTAGAACGCGTCTTATCTAAAGGTGAGATGCCTGACACAGAATATATTACAACAGATAATCTTGGTGAGATTGTAGAAAAGCTTGCTATTATCCATATTAGGATGTGGATGTTAGAAGATGCTATACAAGAAGCAAAAACAGATGAAGAGATCGCAGAACTTAAAAAGAAATGCGATATCTGTTTTAAAGTAAAAAGACCAAGGTTCGTTCAAGCAGTTAATCTTTTAGTAGATGATGCTATTGCGAATAACAAATCTTTGAGAGAAGATTCGGTGAAACTATATAAGGGAATAGACAATGCCTAATAAGATCGTATTTTTTAATCATTATCATCGAGGTGATCTTCATACTCATAAAGAATTTGTTAGACAGATTATGAGAGAGGTTAAAGATTTTAAATTTGAATATTTGCACTTTAATCATTCTAAATTAACTAGAGATCTCGATATTCCTAAAGTGGGAGACCCCTCTCATCTTGATGCAAAGACTCCTTTCTATCAAGATGAAGGTGTATTGTATGTGAATACTTGGATCGGTTGTCATTGGGATATATTCTGCGAACACGGCGGAATTAATATGAATTCTCTCTGGCATCAGTGGCAAAAAATCTTCGAGATGATTAATTCATATTTTCAGACAAGTTTAAAGTTATACGACGAAAAAGAATTCTATTTGCCTACTATAGATTTTTCTAGATTTAATGTTAAAAGTGTAGATGAATTTTTAGAGTTCACAAAAGATAGAAAGCGTATGCTTTTGTGTAATGGTGTGCCCAAATCCGGACAATCTTTTAATTCTAATATGCAAGATTTTGTTGAGGATCTTGCTAGCAAGTATCCGAATTTCTGTTTCATTTGTACAGACAAATTTACTACAACTACAGAAAATATCTTCTTTACTGATGATATTATCATGGATACTGATATACAGGAAAAAAGAGCTCCTTGGGAAGATAGAGAATTCAATAATTGTGATCTATTAGAAATTTCTTATCTGAGTGAAAACTGCGATATCATTGTTGGTAAGAATTCTGGACCCTTTGTATTCTGCGAAACTAA
>OGVL01000008.1_pt1 | contig 22906 bp, 34 predicted proteins | sample 1575781 | NCBI WGS metagenome assembly OGVL01 (sample SAMN07581553, study PRJEB24739) | freshwater metagenome | place: Singapore | collected 2015-04 | reverse complement strand
CTTATAAATTTCGGGGAGATATCGAAGTAATTCAATTTATAAAAAAAGCTATTGGACCAGAAGCTTTTAAACTGGCATATCACGTCGAAAGAAAACCCGATCAATTTGAAGATGAACCACATGATATTGAAAGTGACCCGGAAAGCATGAAAGAAGAAAGCAGTTTTGCCCGGGCTTATGACAAGCTAATGAGCAATTTGAACGAAGCTCACGTGCCAGAAGGCGATGATGAAGGTCGCATGATTGAATATCAACTGCGTACCATTCGAGATGAGATTGATGAATTGCTTCCCATGATCAAACCTGATGATCAGTTTGAAGGTTGGGTTCAAAGTAAAGTGACTTTGGCAAAAGATTATATCTCGGCTGTTTCAGATTATCTTTCGCAACATTATGCCGAATATCATAGTGATGATGATGGTGACCGGGGTAGTCATGATATGAGCGATGATGCAGAAGCTTTGGCCAGTGCAGGACACGGTACAGATGAAGATTATGGTTATTACGGAGGGGATGAAGGAGGTTACGAGGACAACGAAGAAGTAAAAGAAGGCGTGGTTGAAGAAAAGAAAGGTTCACGTTGCACCAAAGTAACTAAAAAAGCTTCTTCTACTCGTCCGGGAAAAAAGTGGATGAAGTGCGTACGACAAGGGGGAAAACTAAAGCGTATTCACTGGGGTCAAGCAGGTGTACGTGTAACCGGAAAATCCGGATGGACCAAACGGCGTAAAAGCTTTCGTGCCCGCCACAAATGCAGTTCAGCCAAACCGGGTACACCCCGTTATCAAGCTTGTCGCGATTGGTAATATACAATGAACTTTGACGAACTTGTGAATCAGCTTCTTGAAGAAGCCACCAAGAAAAAAGCTAAGCGGGACGCTTGCTATCATAAAGTAAAACGCCGTTATAAAGTTTGGCCGAGTGCTTACGCTTCTGGTGCACTGTCAGCATGCAGAAAACGCGGTGCTGCTAATTGGGGCAAAAGCAGAAAGAAATGACACAAAACTTTGACAACTTGGTTGATTCATTGATCAACGAAGCCAAGTTTTCTTTGGAAAAAAAGTATGGTCTTCGTGGATGGTTTATGCGTAATAAAGGTAAGGGATGGGTTGATTGTCGCACAGGTAAAGCATGTGGCCGTCAAAAAGGAGAAAAACGCAAAGGTTATCCGGCCTGTCGTCCCACCAAAAGCATGTGCAGCAGCCGCAAGCGTCACAAGAAAAGCAGCAAAAGAATCAGTTGGAAAAAAGGCGCTCCTGCCAAATAATTAAATGAAAACTTTTAAAAGATTCTTAACGGAATCTAGGAATCACATAGATTGGAATCAAAACTACGGTAAAACATTTAAACTGGTACACACACCTGAAGGCAGACAATCCGAAGGAGCAAAATGGACTCCTGATCTTATATCTGTGGTTACTCCGGAAAATGGTGATGCTTGGAAAAATTGGAAAGAAGTAAATCCGGAAATATTGTTAAAATGGAAAGCTAATTGGGACAATATACAAAAATCATTGGGTCAACACAAATATGACCAAATATTAAGATCACAGCAAAAATTGTCAAAATAATTAAATATCTCTATGAAGAAAGGTCTTTGCAAACTGGCTCCAAATGAGGTGCATAAAGGAGACAAGATCAAGAACACCAATCCGGATTGCAAACATTATAAAAGCAAAGGTTTTGTTACTAAAGTAACCAAAATTAAAGGTAAAAAAGGAAATGTTGTGGGTAATAAAGTTGAATATAAAGCTACTAACGATGGTAAACACTGGAAAAAAGGCGACAAGCTAGAAAAGACCGAAATACAACTCAATAAAGAAAGTTTTAAACCTTTTCGTTTCTTTTTTGAAAAGCACAATCCGGTAACTATCGGTCTTGTTGAAAAAGTTTACATCGATGGTCTTGGAAATGTGGATGCAAAAATAGACAGTGGCAACGATAGCAATAATGTTTTATGTGGAACCAACATTGAAATAATTAAAAAACGCGGTCACAAATATGCAAAATTTACAAGCGTAAATGACAAAGAACTGGTCAGACCACTTTTAAGCACGGTAAACATTCATATCGGCGCGGGTGAAGAAGAAAAACGTCCTTTAGTAGCTTTGGATATTGTATTTGGCGGAAGCTTATACAAAATGGTTCCGTTTAGTATTGGTGATCGAACAGAAAATGATCAGCCTGTTTTAATAGGAAAGAAATTTTTAAAACAACTTGGGGTGGTTATTGATGTAAACAAAGAATATACGCTTCCTGAATATCAAGAAAAAGGTGGCAAGTTCAGCGAAAAACCTTTTTTAAATTATGTAGAAACTCCTCCGTCATTGGTGGGCGGTGGAAACACCGTTGGCCGGGACGTGGCTTAACCACGATATCCAAGCAATTCAAGACAATTGTTTAAATTATAATGATCTATGCGATCTATTACGTGGCTAGGTGCAAATCGAGGTTCGGTATCAAATCTTAATCCAGACTCTTCACCAATTTGCAAAATATCATCTACAAAATCCATGGCCCCGAATTTCTTTAAAAATCTATAATAAGGGTCCTTTTCAAAGTCTGTTTCCAGCAAAACTGTATGATTTAAAGAAATATGCGCCACCATTGTCAGTGTTCGAAAACAACTCACGCTGCTTGGTGGATTAACCAACGGTGCATTTATGATGATATGCACTATAATATTTAATAAATAATAGTGTGAATTTTGAAAAAACAGTTTTAAAGACAATAGTTGAAAAATTAAAGCTGCGCCGGATGCGTTTTAAAGTGGATCCGGCCATTAGCAATCTGGAAGATTTTGATGGCAACACCAGTTATGAAGGTTATGTTTTAAATGAGAATGATGGTGTACTAAACATTCTTGTGGTCGATCCAAATAATCAAGTAAGACAAACTGCCGTATTTGCAAAAGGTGTGGATATTCTTTCAGACAATCTTAATAGTTTTAAAAAGAATATTATTCGATTTTTAATTCAAAAAGCTCCTGAACAAGTTTTGGTACAAATACAAAACGCTTCCACATTTGATGAAGTGGAACAAATTGCAAAAAATAGTGGGGCCAACGACGAAGATATTAAAAATGCATACCGAACAGTAAATTCAGAAAATACTCTTAATGAACAAAGTCTTCTTCGTCGAACCATAGGAAAAACTGCAGATATTGCTAAAGACGTTTTGTTAGGCAAAGACAGAAAACCTGGAATTAAAGGTGCTACGGGCATATTTGGATTGGGTACACGCATAGGAAGCACACTCAGCAAACTGGGAACAAAAGGAAAAGGAGATTTTGAATTTACACAACGTACCAGCATTTTTCATAAAGATCGTCCTAGATTTGGTCAGCGTATAAATATCGCTTTTACCAAAGATGGTAAAAGCCATTCTATTTCAGGAAAAATCGGGAGGGATAAAATTTCCGGAAATGAAACTTATATTAACATATACGATGTAGTTTCCGATCCGCCCATGACTCAATATAAAATTAACAAACTTTTAATGGATTTTGATTTAAATAACCCCGCTGCTAATTTTTATGTGTATGATGCAAATAACAAATATGCCGATTCATTTAGTGGAAAAATAAATTATGCAGGCGGCAAATGGAATGTGGAAGATACCGGCGCTGAAATGTCTCAAGTAAAAACAGGCGCAGGTAAAACCAAAGGTGGAAAATCAGTGGCAGACAGCGCTAAAAGCATGAAAGATTACGCTGAAGCTAAAGGATATGAAAAATATAAAGAACCTTATGGTAAAGGTAGAATTTTATTTAAAATAAAGGGCGAAAAAATATTTTTTGACAGTAATTATAATCGCCAAAACCCTAGAATGAAACCATAAAGAGTAAATAAAAACATGAGCACAATTAATGAAAAAAAGATGACAGCCGCACAAAAAGAAAAACGTGAAAAGATTGTTAAAGGAATGAAAAAAAGTCTTCCTGCCATGCGTAAAAAGTATGGAAAACGAGCCAAAACTGTTATGTATGCCACAGCCACTAAAAAAGCTCTGGGAGAACAAATTTCTTTTGATTCGTTGATAGAAAAACTTTTGGCCGAATCCTACGAATTCAAAAAAGTTTCTTGACTTTTTTAAGGGGTCACTAATTATTCTAGAAATTTTAGTGGTATATTTTTATTTTAATCTATGCCACTAAAGATAATATAAAAATTATATTCTAGATAGTTATATCTTGAATTCTAGTGACACTAAAATAAATCTTTTATATGATCTTAAAAGCAAAAAATTACACAGATTTAATAAGAGAAAAAAATATCTTTCCCGATCAACTGGAAACATTTTTTAAAGTGGGACTAGATTTGGGAATATTTCGAGTAATTGGAAATGAAGGAAGTGAAATTATTTATGAAACCAATGATAATCAAACAGTAACAGGACCGCAAGTATTGCTAAATGAAAAAGAAAAAATAGTCAATTTCGATATGGCCAAAGATATGCCAGAACCTAAAAAAACTGAACCCGTAGAACAATCAGGATCAAAACCTGCTCCTGTAGGTAATTCCGTAACCAGTGGTTTTAGCAATCCTTTTGCAGGAACTAGTTGGGGAAAATAAATGCAGGGAATAGAAAGAATTTCCGATCCCAATAAAAAAAAATTAGAAAATGATGTTTTTGCACAGCTTGCAGGCATAACGAATCAGTTTACGGAACCAGATCCATCCGTTCCTAAACAACAGATAAAACTTGTTGGTTTTGAAGATGCTATAAAAGAATTAATGAGTTTATACCATAATAAAAGCTAAATATTAGTAATGGGAAAAAAGAATAGAGGAAAAGAGTCCTCTAAGAAACTCATTGAGCAAAATCTCTTTTTAAATTTTGAAATTAATCAAAAATATAATCTGAGCGAGGTTCATAAGAGTTTCGTAGAATGTGGTCTTAATTCTGATAGTAAAATTATATTTTGCGACGGTCTTGCCGGAACCAGCAAAACATATTTGAGCGTTTATTGCGCCTTGGAACTTTTAAAACGAAAAGAAGTGGAAAAAATTGTTTACATACGCTCATTAACAGAATCCGGTAAACGATTGTTGGGAAGTTTGCCAGGAGAAGTGGATGATAAATTCAAACCGTGGAGCATTCCGCTTTTAGAAAAATGCGATGAATTGATTAATATCAGTGTTACCAATGCACTCCTTCATCAGCATGTAATCAAAAGCACACCAATTAATTATTTGCGGGGAGTTACTTTTAATGATTCGGCAGTTATTGTGGATGAATTTCAAAATCTTGTAAAAGAAGAGGCGGTAACAGTATTGAGCAGATTTGGTAAAAAATGCAAAATGTTTGTGGTAGGCGATAGTATGCAAAGTGATATTGCAGATAAAAGTGGAATTAAAAAAATAATACAAGCATTTGATAGTGAAGAAAGCCGCCAACAAGGAATTCATTGTTTTCATTTTGGTGAAAATGAAATTACCCGAAGCAAAATGCTCAAATATATTGTTAAAGTTTTACAAAATGTTCCTTCAGAAATTCCTGTTATTAAAAATAAAAAATAATTGAAAATACCGCGATAAGAATAAATTATCTTATGCGAGTTGCTGTAAGCGGTGCTGGCCGAATGGGTAAAACCACATTTGTTAACGATTTTTTAAAAAATTGGCCCAATTATAGTGTGCCTCAAAAAACATACCGTGATCTTATTGAAGAGGATAAACATAGCCAAAAAACAGATGGTAAACATCAATTAAAGTATTTGGATGCCCTGATCAAACAGGTTGAAGGCTATAATCGAACCGACAATGTGATTCATGACCGGTGTCCGTTAGACAATTTGGTTTACAGCATGTGGGCCTATGACAAAGGCAATAAAGGTTGTGATGCTATTATGATGGAACGAAACATAGCCAGTGTAAAAGAAAGCATGAAAAATCTGGATATTATTTTTATAATAATGACCAGTCCTGCCAATAAAATTGTTTTGCGTGAAAGTGATACGAAAAAAGATTTAAAATATTTGGAAGAAATTGATGTTATTTTTAAAGAAATTTTCAACAGATATACCAAAGATGGTTGTCATGCTTTTTTTCCAAAAAATGATATGCCTGCTGTTATTGATTTGCATGGCAATCAAGAGGAACGAATTGCTCTTGCCAAAATGTATATTACTCCTGGTGGTGGAACATATGGTGAAGATCAGTCTGTTCTAAATACTGAAGAAATGCTTAAAATGCATGAATTGTTGGGAATTCAGCAAAAAGCACTCCAAGAGGAAAATAGAGAAAAAGATTTATATAAAAAATTTGGTCTTTAATAATATAGTTCCATTTTTGTAAATATATAAAATGGGACTTTTTGTTAATTTTAGTGATTTTGTTACTTTAACGGCCGGACCTAAAAATCCAATTGAAGTACAAGATAATCAGCTTGTTTTAAGCGATTATATTGTTGGTTTTCAAGAAACTGGAGTCAAAGACGAACGCCGTGAAATAAAAACAACAATAGGCGATTTGGCTTCATTTTTAGAAAGTCCAAGCGCCAGTACATATTTTGCAACTCTTGTTCAAAACAGCGCAAGCTGGATCAGTAATTATTTAACAACAAATGCTTTAAGTGCAGGATGGCAAGGAGCAGTTGCTTATAGTGCTCTTAGCGCAAATTTCGCTCGACTGGATATCGATAACATTTTTAATTGTAATAATAATTTTAATGGAAACGTAACAATTACAGGAAATTTAACGGCACTTGGAACATCGTATTTTAGAAACAGTCTTTTTACCACTACCACTGCATTGTGTGTTGTAAACACAGGACCGGGACCTGCCATGTATGTATTTCAGGCAAGTGGACCTGGTTCAAACACTATTGCCGATTTCGTCGGAGGATATTTTCCGTTTGAAGATGAAACAACGGTTCCTGTATTACATATTAAAAATGCAGAGCCTTGGTTAAATCAAGGCGATCCTATAACACCGCCTAATCCAGGATTTGGTGCTGAAGCTGATCCGATAGGAAAAGTGGGAATTAATACGCGTGATTGTATATTAGAATTAACTGTAAACGGAGCGATTAGCTCAAACCAATATATGGTTGTTTCAGGAAAAGGTCCGTTGTTTCCACAAGGACATGCGACGAGCGATTACTGGAACGAAGTTTATACTAATGTAAATCAAATTAGCACTTATTATATTTTGGACGGAGGAAATCCTCAAGGTAGTGATAGTCGTTACGCAAGTCTTTCAATAGGTCCGCGCAGACAATTTAATTTAAGCTTTATAACCAATAGCGCAGTGCGTGTTGTAATTACCAGCGCAGGACGCATGGGACTAAACACATGGCCCGATGATTTAGTTTATCCATATACAATTAAAGATTCAGTTAGTGCAGTTATCGCATTGAATACAAGCGCCGCAGTTTCTGCAATGGCTGGAATTACATATCAAATTAATCGAGCCAATCGTTATTCAACTACAATAGACAATCAAGGAACATTTTTTGTTACACGTCATGCAATGGATGGAACTGTAAATGGAACGGTAGTAACATTGTTAAGCACCGGAAACAGCATTTTTAATTCGCCCACAGCTATTGTAAATTCAAATGATTTTCGTGTAAATTCAAATGATGTTATTTTCTTATCGTCTAATCGAATTGTGCTTTTAGGTCCTATTTCTGGAAATAACATTACAACATCGTTTAATTCCGGATCAGCCACAGGAAATAGAAGTTTTGCAGTCAATAGTGGACGTGCATATGGAGTTGCTAGTTTTGCCGAAGGCACCGATTCAATAGCTTCCGGAATCAATTCACACGCACAAGGCAATAATACTCTGGCATCAGGAAATGAATCTCATGCTGAAGGATTAACTACGATAGCTTCTGGTTCTGCGGCACATGCAGAAGGAAGATCTAATTTGGCATCAGGTGATTTTTCTCATGCCGAAGGCATAATTAACACAGCATCAGGATTAGCATCACACGCTGAAGGTTCTACTAATACTGCTTCAGGATCCGCCTCTCATGCCGAAGGAAGCAATACACAAGCATTCGGATCTTCAAGTCATGCTGAAGGAAATACCACGATAGCATTGGGGCCGGATTCGCACGCTGAAGGAAGATCCACATCAGCATCAGGAGCATATTCTCATGCAGAAGGTTCTGTAACTACGGCTTCAAATTTAGCTTCACACGCTGAAGGAAGTAATACATTAGCATCTGGATATACTAGCCACGCAGAAGGAGAAAACACTATTGCCCAAGGTCAATATTCGCATGCGGAAGGAAACTTTAGCACTTCTTCTGGATCTGCCTCTCATGCCGAAGGCAGTAATACTACAGCTTCGGGTAATTTTTCACATGCACAAGGCGATACCACTACTGCGGCTGGAGTTGCATCTCATTCTGAAGGTAGAAGCACAACGGCATCTGGTAATTTTTCACACGTTGAAGGATTTACTACAACAGCATCAGGATCTGCTTCTCATGCCGAAGGCAGGAGCACTACAGCTTCGGGCAATGAATCTCATTCAGAGGGTTTAACTACAACAGCATCAGGTTCTGCTTCTCATGCAGAAGGCAGAGGCACCACAGCATCCGGTAATTTTTCTCATTCTGAAGGCAATACCACCACCGCTTCTGGACTTGCATCTCACGCCGAAGGTGATAACACCAATGCAAATGGTAATAACTCTCATTCTGAAGGGACATTTACCCGAGCAAAAGGAAATGCAAGTCATGCTGCAGGATCTTATTCAGAATCGGCACATGACCGTACTTGGATATGGAAAGGATCTAGTTTAACTAATGTAATTTCTACAACTAGAACGGATCAATTTTTAGTTAGTGCAGCTGGTGGAGTGTATATTCCAGGAAATGTTGGAATAGGAACCGACAATAATGATAATTCGTTAACTGTCACAGGCACAATTTCTACAGGATTTCACAATACCAGCATTCATTGGAATAGTGTTTACAGCACAACTAATACTAATAGCGCGGGCTGGGAAAGCACAGAAGCAACAGTTGTGGCCAGCAGTGCATCATGGGACAGCGTTTATAGCAACTCAAATGCACTAACCGCAGGCTGGGAAGCAACCAGAACCAAGTCTTATGCATCCAGCGCGAGTTGGGACAGTGTTTATAGCACTGTAAGATCCTTGTCAGACAGTTGGGAAGAATCAGTTTTTATTACAGAAATGGGTCTTGCATCAGCAGGCTGGAATGCGACGCAAGCCAAAATGTATGCCAGCAGCGCATCATGGGATAGTGTTTACAGCACCACCCGAACCAATAGTGCAGAATGGGAAACTGCATATGCTGTTGTACAAACTCTCACAGGTAATTTTATATATCCGGATACGAATTTGTTGCTAATAAATAATTCAAATAAAGATTTATACAATAAAAAATTTGTAAGTTTAAGACATTCTGACACGGCAACAGTGGTGATAGATCGTAACGTAGGATATGGATTTAGTTGCAAATTATTCAACAATTCAACACATTATATATTTTTAAGTTCATATGTTCCATTTACATTAAATAGTAAAGATGCGTATCTTAATGAACAATATGGAGTTGCAAATATTGAATCTGATGGTATGTATGTATATGCAGATGGTGATTTGGAAATAACATTTGGTCCAGCATATCCCGATGCAGTTTTAAGCGAAGACGATGGATTTATTATCATTTCGGGTCAAGGAGTGGGAGATCCAAGCGGAGGCATAGATTATATTGTAGGAATTGGTTCCGGAACTTTACCAGATCCAGATGAATTATTACTTTACTAAATAAATAAATAAGAATATGGCTAATAAACGAATCACCCAGCTTGATCCATTTGTAGGAAATCCGGACAATAGCGATTTGTTCTTAATGGTAAGAAATGCAACTCTTTCCACAAATCGGGTAACATATGCGAATGTAGTCTCTTCTATAAATATTTCTCTTAATAGTGTTTTTAATACCGTTCAAGCCAATAGTGCCAGCTGGGAAGAGTCGGTTTTCATTACAGAAATGGGTCTGGCATCGGCTGGATGGAATAGTTCTTACAGCAATGTAGTAGCTAATAGTGCCGGTTGGAATGCCAATCGCACCAAAATGTATGCCAGCAGTGCAAGTTGGGACAGCGTTTACAGCAATTCAAATGCATTAACAGCTGGTTGGGAAAATACCCGTACCAAAGTGGCTGCATCTAGTGCCAGCTGGGACAGTGCATATAGCAATGTAAATTTAAATAGTGCTGGATGGGAAGCAACTGAAGTCAAAATGTATGCCAGCAGTGCATCATGGGACAGTGTTTATAGTAGCTCCAGAGCATTAACAGCAGGTTGGGAAAATACCCGAACCAAAGTGGCTGCATCTAGTGCCAGCTGGGATGCTGTTTATACAACAGTCAATACTAACAGCGCAGCAATTTCACTTGCACTTGCTCCCGGAGGAGGAACTGTTTTACATTCACTAGTATTAGGCAGCACAACACAACAAATCAGCACCGTTCCAACCGGCACAATTTCATTGACACCAGTTTCAGCGATTGTGGTTAATATCAATGGAACAAATTACAGATTCTTGGCTTACGCTTAAAATTGAAAGAGTTGGTCAAATTAGATATAGTTTCCGTTCTGCCTAATGGTGGAGCACATGCTGATTTGTATGTGGACGGAAATAATGTGGGCAGATTGTATCTTACCAAAGAAGAAAAAGAAATTTTACAAAAAACTTTTGGTATAGAAGAAAAATTTCTTGAAGAAATCGATTAATCAAATATAAACCATCACCGCGCCCAATTCAGTTTTTTCATAATAAATGTATTGATTGCCATATTTGCTGAATAATTTTTGAAATTTTTCAATATAGTCATCACCACATACAATTAGTACCGTATCATTTTCATCATCATAACCGATGTATGAAGCATCTTTTAACTGCTTATAATTGTCCGTCAATATTTTTGCGACTGACTCCATAAAAATATTTATATATTTTATAAGATAATTGTTGAAAATGAAACATTTATGATAATATAAATCATGCGTTTGAGTTGGGATAAATATGCAATCAATCTTGCGATTGAAGCAAGCAAACGCAGCGAAGATCCGTATAAAAAAGTAGGAGCCTGCGCTCTTTCATATGACAATCGTGTACTGGGCGTGGCGTATAATGGTTTGGTTAGTGGAAAAAATGCAGGGAAAAATTTTTGGAAAAATCGCGATCAGCGCAGAAAATACATGATCCACGCAGAAACTAATTTACTTAGCCTTTTTGAAAGAAACGAATGCAGACTTGTGGCCACCACGCTTTTGCCATGTTCTTATTGTGCCCGAATGATATGTGCCTGGGGAATAAAAAAAGTGATTTATTTAGAAAATTATGACCAAGACAAAGAAGGTTTAGAAATTTTTAAATTTTATAACGTAAAAGCTTTGAAAATTATTTAACTTTATTTTTCAAACAAAAAATAGCAAAGATTGCGCGAATGGCTGCGCCTTTGGCATGATCAAGAGCGGTTTCTGAATTCAAGTCGATGTCCAACTTCTCGGCCAACATCAACGAGTTTGTGGCATGTCGAATGGATCGCGTCAGCTGCCACCGATAACCTTCCGCGAACCATTCGCCAGAAAAGTGTTTGTTTGAAGCCAAGCACTTTGTCATTGTTTCTTTCACTAAGGAGTACGCGAGTTTTGACACTTCCTCGGTGGAAGGAGCCGATTTTGCCACCTTTAAATTTTTTATAGATTTGGGAATGCGATGTGCCATGCGACATTGAATTTACATTATCTTATGGTATACCTTATAAATGTCAAATTGCCCAATAACGTTTGATGCAGCTTCACACACGTACAAAAGAATTGCAGACAATCAAATTTTTACCAGCGTCACCACATTCATTGGTCGATACAAACCCAAAAGCAATTTTGATTTGATCGCGGAAAAAATTGCCCTGCGCCGGGGAACAGACAAACAACAAGTGTTAAAAGAATGGGACGAAATTAAAAACAAAGGATTGGATTTTGGCAATCGAATCCATCAAAACATACAAAATTATTTGGAAGGAAAAGATAGCAATCCAGAACTTTGGGATTTTTTAAAAAAAATGCAGACGGATCACAAGTTGCAGAGTAAAAAATTACTCAGTGAACATTTGGTTTATGATATGGATCATCATATTGCAGGCATGTCAGATTTGATTGCCGAATACGTGGACAATAATTTTTTTGAGGTGATCGATTATAAAACAAATAAAAAATTTAGTTTTGGCAGCAGCGATTGGGAAAGCAGCCATTTCCTGGATCCCATCGGACATTTGCCGTGTAATGAATATTTTACATATGCTTTACAATTGAGCATGTATGCATACATATTTTCAAAGATGAGCGGTAAAAAACCCAGTCGGTTAACGGTGTATTGGTTGAAACGAAAAGATGTGAAAAATTATCAAAGTTTTCAGGGTGTGTGGAAAAAAATTGGCATGCCATATTTGGAAGATGAAGTGGTTTCTTTGCTAAATAATATTGATGTCAAAAAGGAGATTCAGAATTAAAAAAGCAGTTCTGCGTGGATGCTTGTATATCGGCATAGCGTCTCTGACAGCCCTGATGTCAGATCTTAGCGGTTTTAAAAATTTTAGTGAAATTACCCAAGTGGGAATTGCGATTATTATAATAAATTTTATCCTTCAAGGATTTATAGCATGGCGGGCATTTATTGATCAAACCATGAGCGAAATCAAACCTAAAGAAGATCAAGAAAAACAAGATTCAATCAAACCTTGAGATAAGTAATTTGTATGGGAACAAACATAGCTGCTGCCATTATTAACGCAATTGCAGCTGTTTTTACAGTAATCAAAGATGTGTTTGGTGCCAAAAACACACCCGAAATGAAAGATCGTCAGTTGAAACAAAAAGAAACAGACTATACATCAGAAGCTGAAAAAGCAGTAAAGGAAAAAAATGTTAAAAAGATTCGTGATATGCTTGCTGAGTAGTTTGTTGATTGTGGGGTGCAGTACAGTGACTCCGGACAAAATCAAAGATGAAATAGCCAGTTATGATGCTAGTACTCCTACGGGCTATGATGTGCAAAATAGCGGTTTTATAGGGTTTATGGATGATGGTAAAGGCATTCTAACGCCTTTTGGTGTGCTTCGTTATAATACGCTTGTTGCTGCGTATAAGGTCAAATTTAAAAGCTATAAAGGCGTAGAACTCGTTGAGAACGCCGGAATAACAGAATTTACGGATAAAGCAGGAAACAAGCTGTTTATCATTGATCAACAACACTTGGTTTATTATGCCATTCTGAACAGTTGGCGCAAAGAGGGAAAGCCTTCTGATAGCATAGTGGACAAGGTTATCGATAAAGTAAATTAATTACAAAATATTCAGTTTGGTTTAATATGTTTAAAAAAGATTAAATATATTAAATGAAAAGCTTCAAGGATTTATTTACAAAATATTTGCAGGAATCGCCAGCGGCTCCAGAAGCTCCGCCTAAAGAAAAACCAGATGTAAAGCCTGATACTGAAAAACCCAGCACCGAACCCAAAAGTCCACCTCGCAGAAATCCTCTAGAACCACGTCCAGGTTTTCAGCCACGTCCCAAAGGATTGGTTCCTAAAGGTTCAGCCGAAGAAGAGGAAAAAGAAAGAATCAAAAGAAACAAAGATGTGAATTTGTTTTTCAAGTATCGTAGAAATGTTCCGCAATCATGAGAAGCTTTAAAGAAGCCATTGAAACAGGCGAACATCCTGATTTTATCCATCCAGAAAAACGCAAACAATTGGAAGCAGGCACCGAAGAAATTTTGGGTGTTTTGCCTGAAAAAGCACAGGATTATTATGAATTGATTATTTCTGATGCTTATATCAAGCTTCTGAATCGTATTCAACATTACACAAAAGCTCCAGTCACTCATGAAAATTTTCCGCAACTGGTTTCCAAAATATTTTCAGCTTTTGCAAAAATTTCAGAAATAGAAAGTCAAAACAAAGCCAAATTGGAAAAACTAGCAGTTCAAGTGGTTTTAGATCTTCCTGAATTTGAATTTGTAAAAAAATTAGTAGAAAGCAATCGTTTAAAAATAATTGCCAAATTAGGAACACCTGATCTTAAAAATGCAGTTACGCAGTCAGAACAAGAAGCTCAAGAAAAATTAACTCCTGATGTGGATGGTCTTTCTGATTTAGAAGAATTGAACCAAATTGTTGCGGAAAATCTTTTTGATGATACTGAAACCAAATTGAGACGCAGACTAGCTAATACCCTCATGCAAGGAAATGCAGTGAGTAAGTTATATCTTTTCAATCTTGTAAAAAGCAAACTGGACGAAATGGATAAAAGCTTGGTATATAACTATGGATTGATTACAACAGTTGCCCAGTTATTTTATTTTGCAACTCCTCCAATTGAAAATTTTTCACTTTCTATGATTGAGGCGACAGCACAAGGTAGCGAGGAAGTTGTTCCTGAAGGCGACACGTATGCAATCAAAGCTCTTGCCAAAACATTTCCTTATCTGGTTCATGAAATAGTTAAAGGCATTTATGAATATTTGGCTCTGGACCCGGACAAAACGGTTCCCGAAGCACAAGTGGAACGCAAGCTTAAAAAAGATGTGATTGAACAAGAAGTAACTGATACCATAGCCGGACCTGAACTTTGGAACAAAATTTTTGAATTGGTGGGAATCGATGATCAAAAGTATCTTCCGTTCATTTATCAAGGCGTTCTTTCATTGCCTATTGATGACATTAAAAAAGTGTTCAAAGGTGAAAAAGAAGGTGAGCGTCTAATTCAAAGTTTGCTTTTAAAAGCCAAAAGAACAGCTTCAGAAGTTGAACAAGAGTAAATATAATATATGAATAAAGACAGCCATCTTATTTTTGAAGCTTATGTAAGCCGCAAATTGGCCGCTTCAAATTTTGAAAAAAATGTAAATGTGGATTTTGCGAAAATTCCGGTAGGCGTGCAAAAGTTTTATCGTAGTTTTTTAAAATATGTACCGGATGAAATTCCGGGCAAAGAATCGTTAACTGACATTACAAATGCTCTTTCTAATTATCGACTGGATTCAGAAACTAAAAATTTGCCTCCTGTACCTGCTGGTAAGCAAGAAAAAGCTATTTTAGACGATTTGGTAAATTTTGGTATTTTGACAAAAAAAGCGGATGAAACTGCTGAAACTGATGAGCCAAAAGAAATTGAAACTTTGGATACTGATGATGCGGGCGACGAAGCTATTGATGTTAAGACAGAACTTGGGTTTGATCCTGGCCAATTGCAGTAATAACTTTCTATTTTTAATTAAATAATAAGGTGAGTTATAGCACCAATGTAGTGTCCAATTATCAAACGGCTGAATATGGTAAATTCATACAATTCAGTTCCGGGGACACACGCTATCCAGCGGTTTCAGTAACTCGCATTCAGTATCCTGATAGCACATTGTTTCAACCTGGCTGTGCACTCCCTCCGGTTTCTTCAGTAGACATTTATCCAAAATATGCAGTATTGGTTCATGATACCAGCACTAGCGTTTCAAACGCACTCCCATTTGGTGATAATGGAGCAATAGATGCGTTCGGAAGGTTAAGGGTAAGCAATCCGGTTACTCTTATGGATTCTAAACAGTTGTATGGAAGTTCTTCCCTTTTTGATCAGGTTTTGTCCGGATCGGGGGATGGTGTTTTTATTTCAGGGGATTCAGCAATTTACATGCGTACATTTTTTGCAAATGATTTTGTTATTCGTCAAACATTACAACGATTCAATTACCAACCGGGTAAAAGTATTCAGGCATTCATGACTGGAACCTTTGGAACTCAGGAAAATATAATAAAAAGAGTGGGAATGTTTAGTGGTTCAACAACAATTCCCTATAATCCTATTGATGGAATATATTTGGAGAATAATTCAGGAAACATATCTCTTAACATATTAAAAACACAAGGAACTTCCAATACAGAATCTATTCCACAATCAGCATGGAATGTGGATCCAATGAATGGGAATGGCCCTTCCAAAATAGTTTTGGATCTTAGCAAGACCACAATTTTTACGTTGGATTATGAATGGCTTGGAGTGGGACGAGTACGGGCCGGGTTTGTGATAGATGGAAAAACATATTATGTGCACCATTTTAATCACGCCAACAGTTTTTCAGTGGCGTATATGACAAGTCCCAACCAACCAGTTCGTTATGAGATACGACAAACAGAAATAGGTTCTGGAGAAATGCAGCACATTTGCAGCACAGTTATATCTGAAGGAGGAGAGCAAAATGTGGGAAATCCTTTTAGCATTTACGCGAATTCAATATCCAACATAGGAAGCACATATTTTTGTCCCATTTTAATTCTTAGAAAGAACATGAATTATAAAAATATTGTTTCTCAAATAACAGAACTGAACGTGGTTAATACCAATAATCAATACGGCCATTTTATTTTAATAGCGGATCCTAATATTTCCGGGGGAACTGTTACATTTTCAAATTCTGCCAAAGGTTTGGAATATGCAATAGGAACAAACGCACTGTCTGCATCAGGCGGAACCATTCTTTACGGTGGATATGTGAATAAAGATTCGGCCACAGGAATCATTCAGGTTAGCGAAAAATGTCCCACGCTTGGGGAAAAAATAGACGGAACACCTCAAACGATTGCTTTAGCGATTAAAACATTCAGCGGAAACGGTTCTTTTGGCGGATTGGTTAATGTTTTGGAACGAGGCTAAACGCTTTATCTTTCATTTTAAACTCAAAGTCCACATCAATATCCTCCACACCATAGGTATCGGGCAGAGTTTTGACAAAATCCGCATGCGCTCGGGGATTTTTGCCTTCCCTGCTTTCACTATAATGAAATAACGGTCGATATTCTTTCCAGGTATCACGGCACAGATTGAAAGCATCTTTCTCAATAAGATCTTCAGGATGACATTTGTGGTGCAAATAATCAAATGTGATTGGAGACATCATGATTGGATAAAGATGAGTTAATAGTTTGCGCACACTCCAACATTTGCTTTTGTCGTCATTTTCTACAACTAATCGTTTGCGTGCGTCGTCGTTTAACAGCTGAAAGTTATCGTTAAATCTTTTAGCAATATCTTGAAAATTGCCTCGACTATTGTTTACATGAATGTTGATTGGATTGTTGTAATTCAATTCACAGCCTATCTGAGTCATGAACCATGCGGTAAAGTTTAATTCAGTAATGGTGCGTTTTAATGCATCTTTGTTCTCTGTAGATAACACATTAAATTCGCTAGGATGGCTGCTGAGTCGAACATGGGTTTTGCTTACAAAATCTTTTATATTATACAATTCTTGTATTATCAAATTGTATTGAGGCAGGTCTTCCAATTTAACTCTTGCTTTGGTGTAAGTGATAAGCGGAAACAAATCACTGCTTAATCGATATGTGTAGTTGTTTGCATGACAAAATTTTATAGCAGCATGTGTTACTTGAATGTTGTTGAGAATGCGTTTACCAAGTTCTTGTAAACCGTCTTTGCGTTTCATGCTGCTGAATTTTTTGTAAGTCATTGTTTTAAATTTTAACGGCGGGTCGTTGTCTTGCAGACTTAAAACAATGCAACAAATGCCTCGGCGCATAAGTTGGTTATAAGAACTTTTTAACAAAAGTCAATCAGATTCCGATGCCTTTGCGGTGCAAAAGTTCAATCTGTGGCTTAAAATTCATAACCCGTTTTTTCTCAGCATCAATTTTAGGTTTGGGCTTTTTAAGTTCCTGGATAAACAGATCCATTTCCCGTTTGTTATCAAACACATAACGACGACCTTTGTTATCGTAATAAACATAACCTATGCCCATGATGAAATCTGTACGGTTTTTTATCATTTTAAATTTATTATATATTCAGTTATTTTTTCAGTCAAACAGTCAAACCAACATATGAATTTAACAAAAATACCTTGCATCATTTTGTTTGTTTTTCTATGTAAAAACCAGGTGTTTTACCGGCATCTTCAGCTGCGCCCATGGTTGCAGTATCAGGATATTTTGTTTCTAGTTCTTGCCTATCAACATTTTCAGAAAAGCATCCAGATAGAATTATTGGCAAAACCACCAGCGAAAGTATTTTCATAAAATTATTTATAAAAAACTTGATAAAATAAATGCCGTGCTATAACAGAAAGGTGCCCGAAAACAAAAAATATACCATAGCCATAATCAACGGTTCACTCGGAGGACGTACTGGCAATACTCAAAATTTAATAAAGAAAATACGCAAAACCGTAAACAAAATAGATGGTGATATAATTGTTCGTGTTATTCATCTAGCACCTGGATTTAATTGGCCTCGAGTCAGAAAAATTATAAGAATTTGCGACGGGTTTATTTTTTGTACCGGAACATATTGGCAAAGTTGGGGCAGTCCCATGCAACATCTTTTTGAAAAAATGACAGAGATTGAAGGTAAAAAACATCTTTTGGGCAAACCGGCTGGAGCCATAGCCACCATGCATTCAGTTGGCGGTCAAGAAGTAGTCAGTCGAATTCAAGGTGTCTTGGTTAGTTTAGGATGCGTGATCCCACCTTTTTGTGGATTTGCATACAGTTATGCAGATCACGTGGCACATCGAACACGGTATCATGGTAAAAAATTAATGGATGATGTGTGGCATTTGGAGGATACCTATGCGTTGGTTTTTAATATTATCGAGTACATGAAACATTCATATAAATGGAAAGTATGGGATTTCTTAGATACAGATGCATTTGATCCTACAAGTATATGGCTAAAATAAATTTTATAGTAACAGGAGGATTGGGATTTATAGGCAGAGTGGTAACTGAAAAATTATTTTACAAGTATCCACAAGCAAATATTTTAGTTTTAGACAAAATGGGAATAGGTTCAGACCCAAATTATTTTGAAAATAAAAATTATGATCGAGTTGAAGTAGAAAAATGCGATATAACTGATTCAGAACATTTAAAATACATTTCACAAAATTTAGATACTATTGATGCTATCTTTCATTTAGCGGCAGAAACACATGTGGATAGAAGCATTCATGATCCGGAATCATTTGTAACAAGTAATGTTAACGGAACATTCAACATGATTTTTTCTTTTAAAGAAAAATTTAAAAAATTTATTCATATCAGTACAGACGAAGTATATGGTTCATTGAACAATGATGATCCTGAAAGCAAAGAAACGGATTTTTTAAATCCAAGCAGCATTTATAGCAGCACCAAAGCCGGTTCTGATTTAATAGCCAAAAGCGCATTTCATACTTACAAAATGCCTGTTTTAATTACTCGATGCTGTAATAATTTTGGACCATATCAAAACGATGAAAAATTTATTCCTACAATTATACGGAATGCATATGCGAATAAACCCATACCAGTTTATGGCAATGGAAGAAATATGCGTGAATGGATAGCGGTTGAGCATCATGCAGAAGCGTTGTTGAATTTATATGCAAGCGGAATCCCCGGAGAAATTTACAATATAGGATCCGGATATCGAATTGATAATATTCAGCTTGTAAAAAAAATATTAAGTATTATGAATAAACCCGAAAGTTTAATAAGTTTTGTAAAAGATCGTATGGGTCACGATATTTGTTATAAATTAAACAGCAACAAGATACGACAAATAATTGATTTGAAAATTTATGGCGATTCTGATTTTTATGATTTTTTACAATTAACGGTTGAAAAATATATTTCAGGATTTAAATAAACACAAAGGAGAACATTATGGGTTTATTTGATTATTTAAAAATACAAAAAAAATTGCCAACAGATGCATTGTTGAAACAATTTTTAGGAAAAGATTTTGATTTATCATCTTTGGAATATCAAACCAAAGATTTGGAAAATGCCATGCTTACGTATGAAATACGTAAAAACGGAGATTTGTATTACGAACAGATTGAATATCGGGAATCCACACCTGAAGAAAAAGCACAAGACAAAGAAGAAGCTGATAAAAACAAATTTTTTGCAGGAATCCGGTTACGTGAGAAAAGTAGACAATGGGTTAAAACTGACATTACACGGGATGTTAATTTTTATTCATATACAAAACATAAAGATGGTCGTTATTATTCCATAGATTATACTGCAAAATTTGTAAATGGTCGTGCCAAAACAATCAAACTGCTTAAGACTGAACGCGAATCGGATCAAGAATACGCTGATCGGTTACAACAAGAAGCAAAATGGGCAGAAGAAATGCGCCAACATCAGAAAAAAATAAACAGCATTTCTTACAAGGTTATCAATAATGTTTATAATATACCTGTTAGAAAAGCGATTCGGTTAGCTAGAAAAGGTACTGAAAACTTTTCTAAATTGTTATACGGATTAGAACGAAAAATTTTATATTAAAATAGTTTTTCAAATCCCGCTTGGTTGTTAGAATAATATATATTATTAATTCTCAGCTGTTGAAGCATATCAATGCAACCATGACACGGTCGGGCCAACACCAACCGTTCGTTTCGGTCTATTCGTGTATTGATAATATCCAGATTTTCAAGCGAATGTCTGCCTAGTTTTATAATAGCGGCTAGTTCGCTGTGAATACCTATGATGTCACTGATTGGCTGGTTGCGTTTGTTTCTGTAACGAAACTTTAAATTATATGGATGAGTTTTTCCTGGTTGATTGATTCCTATGCTAAGAATCTTTCCTCGGTGCAAAATAAATGATGCATGTCGGCAACGATAATCGCCATGCGTAGGCAATAGCGCATAAGATAATTCTATTATTCTTTTAAAATTCATTTTTTTGTTAATTTTTTGAATATGGTTTCAAACCAAAACCAATCAAGATTTTTATGATTTTTTAAAAACCATTTTTTGTAAACTGCATATTTTTTTTTATGTTACTTTTTAAATGTATAATTTCCCACATTTGATTTAACGGATTTTTAAAATTCAATTTTGATAGTTTATCATAAAAATTTATTAATCAATTGACAATCTGCTTACATTACTTAAATTTTATTGTGAATCTAAAAAAAGAAAAATTGTTGGAAAGATTGTCAAAATTAGAAAAGGAAGTTGAAGAACTTAAAGATGTTATAAAAGTTTTATATTATTTGAGCTATCCTCAAAAATTTGATAAAACAGATTGCAAAGGAATTTTTTTGAAGAAAAAATGACTAAATATTATTATAAGCACTTCGGGTAGTGTTAAAAAGGAGGAATCAATGTCTGCACAACAGATAATGAAAAATTCAGAATTGTATAAAGCATTTTTGATAGAACGTGATCATATCTTAAAAAATAAATGGTATATGAGTGAAAAGGCAGGACACGATGTTGGTTTTGAACGGGCTTTGATGGATTGGGTTTGCAATCATCGGGACGAATACGTAAAACATTTGACAAAAAAATAATAGTGTTATGATAGAAGGGTGAGATTTACCCGACAAGAATTATGGGAAATTCGTTTTGGGCTGAGTATAGCTCAAGCGTGGCAAGACCAAAAAATAGAAAAAGGTGAAAGTAGTTGTATACCAAAGAGTTATTTATGGAATACAATAGGAAAAATTGATGATTATTTAAATTATAGTGACAAAAGTTGGTTTTGGAATTTAAAAAGGTTGATAAAGAACAAAGTTAATTTAAAATAAATATATGGATATGAATTTTGAAGAACTTTCCTATTTGATACGAGAAGATCTTGGTCAAGATGTGGTCAAAAAACTTTCAGAACTTTTTGCCGGTGATACCGCCCCTGAATTCATTAGCTTCACCTATACAAATAAACAGGGCGAACGCTCACAATACGTAATCAATGTGGGTATGTCTTATAAACGCCAACAAGAAAATAACACGCTTAAAATTCAAAAAGCCAAACAAGATGTCGAAACACTAAAAAACAGTTTAACCCCAATTTTACAGAAAAAAGCAGAAGCCCAAGGCGGATTATTTAACAATCAACCAGTAGAAGCCATTTTGGACGCACTTCCTCAAATACTTCAAAAACTGGAGGAAGAATCCAACCAATCAATTGCTCGGGCCGAAGCAGGTTTAGTATCTGCCAAAGGTACTGGTTATGAGCCGATTCGAACAGAAGGCGGAGATTATATCAAAGGCATTTCATACAATCCAAGTACCGGCAAATATTACATTTTCGGGCCGCAAGTAAGCAAAAAGGTTTTGAGTGAGAAAGAATATAAACCAACAAAATCAAAAAGTCCCGTGACTGCCGGACAAAATCTTGTAAAAAAATATCTGGATTTACAATATCCTAAGAATTTTGCTTTAGATCAAACCAGTATTAAAGATATAAAAGTGCGCGGACAAATTTTAGAATTGGAAGGCGAATTTGGCGAACCACAAGCATAACACTGTTATGCAACAAAAAGAGTCTCCGAGCAAATCGTTTACTTTGGAAGAAATGGTAAGAAATTTCCGGTATCATAAAAATCCAATTTTGCATTTTATTTTAAAACAATTCACATATTATAAAAATTGTTTTTTAAATTCTAAATGGATTGCTAAAAATCATCTACAAAAGCTAACTCGCGGTTACTCGGATAGCGAATGTTGGAATCTTCCACAGGCTACAGCCAAATTCATGTTGCCTCGAATCAAACTGTTGCGGAACAAATATCACACCCTGGCCAATCGAAGCCATACAATTACTACTCACGACGATATCGTACCTTATAAACCCAACAAAAAAGATTTAATTTTTGAGGACGGCGAATATTACGATAAAAAATATAAAAAAAATTTGTCATTATCACCCAAAGAATATGAACAAGTATTGGATGAAATTATTTTTGCCTTGCAGCTTATGGTAGATGAAGACGATCCCCGATTAGATTTGTATGAAAAATATAATGTGTTTCCAGAAGGCAAAAGCAACATGGTTCTTATTGAAACCAAACGGAATGGCGAAAAGCTATTTGATGTAGAGTTTAAAGGTCCTGCA
>OGVL01000007.1_pt1 | contig 23870 bp, 25 predicted proteins | sample 1575781 | NCBI WGS metagenome assembly OGVL01 (sample SAMN07581553, study PRJEB24739) | freshwater metagenome | place: Singapore | collected 2015-04 | reverse complement strand
CAGAATATGCGGCGACTACTAGGGCAAAACGAGCAGGAAAAAAGGCTGGAAAGCAGTTTGTTGCCCAGCCAAAATCAATCTCTAAAAAAACAGCGGGGTACAGATAATGGCTAAGAAATTTCCAGACTTGACCGGCGACGGTAAAGTAACTCAGGCAGATGTTTTAAAAGGCCGTGGGGTAGAAATGAAAAAAGGCGGTTCTGCTAAGAATTGGATTCAATCTGCTATTAAGAAGCCTGGTGCTCTGCGTGAGCAACTTGGAATTAAGGGTAAAAAGCCCATCCCTGCTAAAATGTTAGATAAAGCCACTAAAGCTCCTGGCAAACTGGGGCAGAGAGCCCGACTAGCTAAAACCTTGAGGGGCATGAAGTGACAACTTCCGGTACCAACCTATTCAATCTCGACCTAAACGATATTATCGAAGAGGCGTTTGAGAGATGCGGGGTTGAGGTTCGTACTGGATATGAGCATCGTACCGCTCGACGTTCGTTAAATCTTCTAACGATTGAATGGGCCAATCGAGGGATTAATCTGTGGACCATCGAGCAGGGCCAGATTTCCATGGTGCAGGGGCAGATCGTTTATAACCTACCTCTAGATACGATTGATCTTCTAGATCAAGTTATTAGAACCCAGACTGGCGTTGAGCAGACAGACATCAACATTAGCCGCATCAGTGTTTCTACCTACGCTACGATCCCCAATAAGAACGCTCAGGGCCGCCCAATTCAGGTCTGGGTTAACCGACAGTCTGGTGAGACTTATCCGGCGGGGAGTGATTTTTCTCCTAACGCTACGGCAAATCCAACGATTAACGTTTGGCCAGCACCTGATCAAAACAACTTCTACACATTTGTCTACTGGAGACTCCGCAGGATTCAAGACTCCGGGAACGGCACGGCAACTCAAGACATCCCTTTCCGTATGCTGACCTGCTTGGTCGCAGGGCTTGCGTATTACCTGTCTCTGAAGATCCCCGAGGCGGCGAATCGGATTGAAATGCTGAAGATGGCTTACGAGGAACAGTGGGCTTTAGCTTCGTCTGAGGACCGTGAGAAGGCTTCTCTTAGACTCGCTCCTAGAGAGATGTTTTACTAATGCCTACTAAATTTGCCTCTGGTAAACGAGCGATATCGCAGTGTGACCGCTGTGGGTTTCGTTACAAGTTAAAAGAACTTAGAGAGATTGTCATCAAGACAAAGAACACCAACATTCTTGTCTGTCCGACATGCTGGGAGCCTGATCAGCCGCAGCTCCAGCTGGGTATGTATCCTGTAGATGACCCCCAGGCGCTAAGAAACCCAAGGCCGGATACGACTTACATTACGGCAGGTAACACGGGCCTACAAATTGATCCAGGATCAGGCCCTTTAGGTAGCGGAGACAAGTCAGGTGGTAGTAGAATTATCCAATGGGGATTTGCTCCTGTTGGCGGGGCCCAGGCTTACGACACAGACTTAACTCCAAATAATCTGGTGCTGGGTATTGAGCTTGGCACCGTCACAGTAGCGACGACCTAGGAGTCTGTTATGCATAATATGCCCAAGAATGTACCAATCGTTCCTAGTAAGAACGGTTACCCAAACAACATCCCCAGCACACAGACTGTCAAGACTCGTGGCACTGGGGCTGCAACCAAAGGCACAAAGTCTTCTAAGAAGCTCGGATGAACTACGCCACTTTGTTCAAAACGATTCAAGGTTACGTTGAGAATGACTTTCCAGCGGAGACGCTCGCGTCTTCAACGGGCGGTACGGTTAGCTTTACACCTAAAGAACAGATTGACACGTTTATTAAACAGGCAGAACAGAGGATCTTTAACTCGGTTCAGTTTCCTGACTTCCGTAAAAACCAGACCGGCACGACGACCGGAAATAATAAATACCTAGCTACCCCAGTTGACTTTCTCGCTCCTTACTCTTTGGCGGTGGTAAATCCAACTACCAGTGAGTATGAGTATCTTCTAAATAAAGATGTAAATTACATCCGGGCGGCTTATCCCAATCCTGCCACCACGGGAATTCCAAAATACTACGCTCTGTTTGATAGCAATACGTTTATTCTTGGGCCGACCCCGGCGGCAAACTATGCGGTGGAGTTGCATTATTTTTACGCCCCTGAGTCAATTGTTACTGCTGGTACGACTTGGCTTGGAGATAATTTTGATTCCGCATTGTTATATGGTGCGCTTTGTGAGGCTGCAACATTTATGAAAGCTGAACCTGACATGGTGGCAACGTATAATAAACGTTACGAAGAAGCTATGATTTTAGCGAAACGCCTTGGAGATGGTATGGATAGAAGAGATGCATACCGATCCGGGCAAGTAAGACTTTCGGTGAACTAATGGAAAACACCAGAAAAAAAGCTCTTTCCGTTGGAGACAAAGCTTACTTTACCGGTATGCCGTGTTTGCATGGGCACGTTTCTTTTCGACGTGCAAGTACTGGGGAGTGTTTACAGTGCCGTACAATAGCGGTAAAAGCATGGCGCAAGAAAAATGCTGATAAGGTTAAAAAACATAATTCCAATCAATACATTAAACACACGGAAAAAATAAAAGAGGGTGTAAAAAAGTGGGCAAAAAACAACCCAATTAGAGTTTTGTCTTACACCCGGTCTGCGCAAACAAAAAGAATTTTACGTTCTCCGCACTGGCTTACCGAAGTAGACCGATGGATGATGCAAGAGGCTTATGAGCTAGCCGCTTTGCGCACCAAAATGTTTGGCTTTCCTTGGCATGTTGATCACAAGATTCCACTTCAGGGTGAGACTGTATCTGGCCTTCATGTTCCGCTAAACTTGCAAGTAATACCGGGAAAAGAAAATATTGCCAAGTCAAACAAATTTGAGGCGGTGAACTAATGGCCTTTACCGGAAACTTCACCTGTAACTCCTTTAGGGCGGATCTGTTTAACGGAACCACCGACTTCTCTTCGACCACGACCTATAAGATCGCCCTATATACAAATAACGCTACGCTAAACGCTTCTACTACGGTCTATACGACTGTGGGTGAGGTGGTGGCTTCTGGTTACTCTGCCGGTGGGAATGTCCTTACCCCGACGGTTGGATCTACTGGCGGCACAGCATTTGTGAACTTTGCCAATACATCTTGGAGTTCCGCCCTGACCGCCCGGGGGGCTTTAATTTACAGATCAGGGACTTACGGGGGAGTTACTAACCCTGCCGTCTGTGTTCTTGACTTTGGTGCAGACCGGACTTCCACGATGACATTTACTGTTCAGTTCCCAGCAACCAGCGCTACAACCGCTCTGATAAGGCTTGCCTAATGTTCACTACTTTCTTCTCTGAACCGCCGATTGTGGTAGTTAAACCGATTCCGCCAAAGGAATGGATTCCGGTTGAAGAAATTGAAATGGAAGGGCGGCTCAACACAGACCTTGAGATCATCCGGGCGAATGTCCGCCAAAACGTATCCCTTGGGATACAGCAGGCTCAACCCCATCCTACAAACGATATTGAGGTCATGTTGGTTGGCGGGTCTCCTTCGCTGGCTAAAGACATCGAAAAGATCCGAGAACTGCGCGCGCAAGGCGTTAAGTTAGTCTGCATGAACAACGCCTATCAGTACTGTATTGATCAGGGATTGAAGCCGTCTGCAATGGTGATGGTGGATGCTCGGACGTTTAACACGCGGTTTGTGGAGAATGTGATCCCCGACTGCAAGTACTTCATTGCGTCTCAGTGTGATCCGGGAGTCTTTGCCAAGCTGCCTAAAGAGCAGACCTACATCTGGCACACCAGCGCAGAAGAGATTCGGGACATTTTGTTGGAGAACTATGAAAAATGTTATCCAGTCCCCGGCGGCTCGACGGTCTTGTTAAGAGCCATCCCTTTGTTTAGAATGTTGGGATTCAAACGCTTTCATATTTTTGGCTGTGATTCATGCCTAGAAGACGGAGCGCACCATGCTTATTCCCAGCCTGAAAATGACGAGCAACCTGTCATCTCAGTGCGTGTCGGAGACAGAGAGTTTATGTGTAACCCGTGGATGATCTCTCAAGCTAGAGAATTTATTGACTTGGTGGCATGTATGGGCGATGTTATGGAATTGGAAATCTACGGCGGTTTGCTCCGTCAAATCTTAGTGACTGGCGCAGATCGCGCCGCTTTAGAGGAGTTTTAAAATGGCTGCTTCAGCATGGCAACTTTATAACGATGGCAAGCGTTACATCGGTAACGGCACCATCCAACTTGGCGTTAACAACTTTAAGATGGCGCTTTTCCGAAGCGCTAGTAACGCCTCCACCTTTACCCTCAGCACCTTTGCGTCGCTGACCAATGAGATCTCTGCAACCGGTGGGTATGTTTCTGGTGGTAAGGCTCTGGTCCCTGCGACTGGGCAATGGACGACAGGCGCTTCAGCGAAGCAGATGAAGTTTACCTACTCCACGGTGGGCCTGACCTTTACGGCTTCTGGCGCACCTTTAACAAACGTTAAGTATGCGGTGATTTATAACTCCGCAGGTAAGCTTCTGTGCTTCTGCCAGCTGTCTTCGGCTCAGTTCACTGTGTCGTCACCTAATACTCTGACGGTCCTACCTGCTGCGACGGGTGTCTTTACCCTGACCTAATAGGAGGTCTCAGTGTCGGCAGGCTGGGGCTTATCTCCATACGGAATAGGTGACTTTGGTGGTTTAAACACCGTTGTTCCTAACGGAGGCGTAGTCGCGCTTGCCGGTGTTGCTCCTAATTTACTTTCTGAGTTCTTTATCACTCCCCCCTCGGGGGCAGTAGCTGCTCAGGGCGTTGCGCCTGAAGTTTTCCAAAACAATCCAATTGAAGTCCCGACTAGGGCCGTTGTTCTTCAAGGTTTTGCACCACACCTTTTAACGGACATTAGAATAACGCCAGCAGCAAATAATGCGGTCTTTGCTGGGGCTGCGCCGGGGGTTGAGCGAAGTGCGGTTTTAACACCACCGACTGGGGCAGTTGTTGCTGCTGGGGTAGCTCCTGAAATTCTCTCTGGACAAGTAGCTATCCCCGGATCAGGCGCAGTCTCTGTTGTTGGACAAACTCCTGAGCAGGCTACACAGATCACACCGGGGGCAGCTGCAGTTACAGTTTTAGGGTTTGCACCAACAGCTTCAATTGAAACAGTTGTAACGCCAACCGGCGGTGCTGTAGTTGTAGGATCTGCCCCAGTTGTTATTGTTTCTGGGACTGTTATTGTGCCCACTTCAGGGGCTGTCAGTCTTGTTGGGGCGATCCCAGAGGTGCGGACCGACTTCTTTATTACCCCCGCAGCGAACAATCTTATTTTTGCAAGTAGCGTCCCATCAATTGCAGTAGCAATAACTCCCCCGGCTGGAACTTTAACTCTTGCTGGAGTTGCCCCAAGATTAGCTGTTACAATCAAACCAGACACAAGAGAAGTTCTCCTTAACGGAATTGCTCCATCAAGCGTAATAAGTAAAGTAATTACACCCTCTAACGGCGCACTTGTACTGGTAGGATCTATTCCTACCATAAACAACCCAAACTGGACGAACATTCCTGACAGTCAGACCCCGAATTGGTTGCCGGTAGCGGCATAGGAGCAATAAATGGCAAGCACATGGTCTTCCCTAAAATTTGAACTGATCGGCACCGGTGAGCAGGCTGGCACCTGGGGTACGACAACTAACGCAAACCTCGGTGATGCGATTGAGCAGGCGATTGCTGGTAAAGCAGACATCACGATGTCCAGCACGTCTCAGACGCTGACACTCACAGATACCACGGCGCTTCAAGATGCCCGAGCCCTTTATCTGAACCTGACCGGCACGCCGGGTGGAGCTGCAACCCTAAACGTCCCTGCCGTTGAAAAGGCGTATATCGTCAAGAATGGCACGACCGGGGGATATGCCGTTACAGTAAAAGTTTCCGGTCAGACAGGGGTTTCTGTCCCAAATGGGGCGACCATGATGCTTTACGATAACGGGACTGACGTCGTAAATGCCATCACTAACCTGCCTTCTGGCGCGACTGTGGGTGGCACGGCAATCAGCACAACGACGGGTACGGTAACTTCTGTCGCGGTATCTGGCGGAACCACAGGACTTACAACATCTGGTGGTCCAATCACTAGCTCTGGAACAATTACGCTTGCAGGAACCCTCGCTGTTGCAAACGGCGGCACAGGAATTACATCGTTTGGTACGGGTGTAGCTACAGCGCTTGGGACGGCGGTAAATACCACAAATGGGTATGTGACCCAGGGTGGAACGCTAACCGCAAACAATATTTTGCTTGGTGGTGGCTCAGGAACAGCAATTAGTTCTTCTGGGCTTCTTGCAACATCTGCAGCGGTTACTTCTGGTACATACATCAAGGCAATCGGATACGCTGATACAGTTGTAGCTCTTGGCAATACAGGCGCGGCAATTAATCTTGATGTCGTGAGTGGCGGGGTATTTACAGCAACGTTAACTAATAATGCAACCATAACTCTGCGCTATCCCGTATCTTCTGGATCTTCATCTTTCACTCTTATCCTGACCAACGACGGAACCGCTGGTAGAACAGTCGCATGGTCTGGTGGTACATTTAAGTTTCCCGGCGGGGCAGCTTCGTTGTCGAGAACTACAACCGCTAACGCCATTGATATTTGGGTCTTCTTCACCCCAGATGGAGGCACGACGTACTATGGCAATATTGCCATGAAGAACATGACCGCTTAATTTTAAGGAGCAGAAAATGGCACTTACCGCTGAACAACAAGCTGAGATTGACGTGCAAGAAGCCCGTGAGGCTGGTCGTCGCGCACATGAGCAGGCAATGGAGACTCTTCGTAGCCAAAACAACTTGGCCGCAATCCAGGCCCAGTCTAATGCGCAGGCTGCTTTGGTTGCTAAACAAACCAAGCTTGAGCTTATCCGCCTAGCCAAAGAGACGCTGGTTGAGAACCGTCGTACGCAGCCTGCCGCAGCTGCTGTTGATATTGCCACTGCCGATATTATTACGTTTGCGTCGGCTCTTGAGGCTCACGTCAACGCTTAATGGAAGCTTACGAATACTTTCCATCCGTCATTTATCGGGATGAACATCCTGAATGGGTGGAGTATTTAAAGCAAGCAACGCAGAAGCATTACCAGTGGATAGAGCAAAACAGGCCAGAAGATCAGCGCTGGCCTGTCGTACAGACAAATCACATGGCGCAGGACCCAGATGTAAAGTTTCTGTGCGATTATCTGTTAATGGCCTCTATTGAGATCTTACGCTCCCAAGGGTATGCGGTTGATCGTTATGAGTTTTACCTGTCTGGTTTGTGGGGGCAGGATGTAAAGTGTTATGGGGCTACAAACGTCCACATACACAAGAACAGCCAGGTCTCGGGTTGGTTTTTCTTAGAAACTCCTGAAGGTGGGTCTTATCCAATTTACGAAGATCCGAGGCTGATGAGTAAGCGCATGATCGAGCTTGATTACCATCAAGGTGAGGAGATCACGAACGCTACATCATATATACACTTTAACAATGTTAAGCCGGGAACGGTGCTGTTTGCTAACTCTTGGTTGCCCCACCAACTGACGCAGAGTTCGTCAGACAAACAAACCAAAACGATACATTTTATCGTGTCGCACAAGGAACGCTCATGCAATACATGCTGACGCCATATTCCGAAAACCAAGAGCCGTTTGCTTGGTGGGAGGGCGCATTCACGGATCAAGAGTTAAATTGGCTTCAACAAAAAGCCAGAGAAGCAAACCAAAAGGCTCAGGTTGGTGGTGGAGGGGTTGGTGGAGTTAACCCGGATATAAGACGTTCAGCCTTAAATTGGATGCCAAATACGCCAGATACTACTTGGGTGTTTGAAAAACTAGCTCATGCTGTCTCTTCATTAAACGCTCAATATTTTCGATTCGACCTCACTGGATTTGGTGAGCCAATTCAGTTGACCCACTACGACTCATCAGAACACGGAATGTATGGCTGGCATGTTGACTTTGGTAAGACCGGCCCAAGCAGGAAGCTTTCGGTTGTAATGCAGCTTAGCGATCCATCAGAATACGAAGGCGGGAATCTTGAGCTGCAGCCTCACGGAAAAGAAATCATAAAGATTAAAAAACAACGAGGCCTTGTTGTAGCGTTTCCTTCGTGGACACTGCATCAGGTTACTCCTGTAACACAAGGTAATAGACAATCTTTAGTTTCTTGGATCACGGGGCCAGCATTTAAATGAACATTAAATACGAAGATTTTATTGGAATTTATTCTGGAGTGTATCCCGAAGGATACTGCCAACATTTGATTAATGAATTTGAGCGTCTTGAGCAGGGTGGCGCAGGGTCGAACAGACAGAGATCTGAGGGTGCGCTTTCACATGAAAAAAATGATTATCAAATTGGGTTGGAAATTAAGAACCACAACGTCACCCCGTTTCAAGAAAAAAATTCTGTAGATTTATTTTTTGATGGGCTTCAAGCTTGTTATAACGAATACACAGAAAAATTTTCTGTTTTAAAAAATGGAAAAATACGCGCAACAATCATGAAAATGCAGCGCACTTCTTCTGGTGGCGGCTATCATGTATGGCATGGAGAGCAGGGACCTGGGTCGCACGCAAACAGAGTTGTGGTGTATATGCTTTATCTAAACACTCTACAACCAGAAAACTGTGGAGAGACTGAATTTCTTTATCAACAAAAAAGATATAACCCAACCGAAAACACAATGATTCTGTGGCCAGCTGCTTATACACATGCCCACAGGGGAAATCCTGTTTACGGTGATGCAGCTAAATATATTGTGACCGGGTGGTTCTACTATGACTAATGCTGAAATTTTTAACAAATATGGTTGTGTCTGTGTTGATGGATTTTTAGATCCACTAACCCTTTCAACTGTTTCGCATTATTTTGAAAATCGAATTAAACGTGGGGAATGGACACCTAAAGCAGAAAAAGACCCTACATCAAAATTTGCTTATTATGGTGATCCTTTAATTGAAGTTGTTCTCAAAGAGCACCTTCCGATTGTAGAAGAGGCTTGTGGCAAAGAGCTTCTGCCGACTTATTCTTACTCTCGTATCTATCAGCCCGGAGAGGAGCTAACTCCCCACGTGGACAGATCATCTTGTGAAATTAGTGTAACGGTAAGCGTGGCCTACAGGGGTGAGCCCAACTCTATTTGGATGCACTACGAGAACAACCCACCCATGGAGTACACGCTTGAGCCCGGCTCTGCTGTCGTCTACAAGGGATGCGAAGCAAGGCATTGGCGATACCCTTTAAAGGATGACCAGCTTGTCGTACAATTTATGCTCCACTATGTGGACAAGAACGGACCCTTTGCTGATCGGGTTTTTGATACCCGAGACTCTTTGGGGATGTCTTCTGAAAATCGGAGGTCGTAATGGCTGTTGGAACCCCTAAAGTCGCAATGTTTGGCCGAGCTTTAGTGCCAGGCGGGACGCAAACCTTTAACTCTCCTGGCACTTTTACTGTGCCGGTTGGTGTGACTCGCGTATCTATTACGGGTAAGGGTGGAACCGGAAACTCTGGAAATCCTGGGACCGGAGGGAACGCAGGTAATCCTGGAAATTCGGGCGGCTCAGGAAACCCAGGTGGAGGCGGCGGTGGCGGAGCTGGTGGAGGAACTATTTCTCAATATTTTGCACCTGGTTTTCCTGACAGTCCAGCTATACTTGAAATAATTGGTACTGGCGGATCTGGAGGTACAGGCGCGGCTGGCGGAAGTTATAGTTATCCCCCATTAACTAACCCAAACCAAATAATTTTTACGGCCCCCTCTCCTACACCCCCGTCCTCTCCACTTATAAACTCTTTAGGTCCTAGATACAACAGTGGTTCAACTGGTCCATCTGGAAATTCCGGTGCCTCCGGAAACCCTGGAAATCCAGGCCCGGCGGGTTCTGCTGGGAACTCTGGGAATACAGGAGCTACTTCTAGTGGTTTGGGGTACAACTTTACAGGAGGTTCTGGTGGTACTGGTGGGAGTGCTGGTAATCCTGGTAGTGCAGGAGCTGGAGGAGCTGGAGGGCCTGGTGGATCTGGTGGCACTGGGGGCGCAAAAGGTAATATAGGAAGAAGTATTTGGACTGGTCCTTGTTGTAGGTCTTACTGCATGCCCGGTCCCGCAGCGGGTGGAAATGGAGGTGGGGCGGGTTTGCAATACCCAATTCCGCCATGCGGCGGTAACCCACCATCAATTAATAACAGGCAATCTTGGGGTGGCGGTGGAGCCGGGGAGTGTAATCCTGCGGTTTGCTCTTTTAATGCCCCTGTTCCATTTTCTGATGGTTTTGTTGGGGGAAATCCCGGTGGTGGCAGTGGTGGAAGCACTGGGCCCGGTGGTGCCGCTGGAAAGCCGGCAAACGCTCCTCGCGCGGGAGGAGGAGGTGGGCGAGGGGTTCCTGGAGATGCTAAAGGCGGAGGTGCAGGCGGAGGTGGAAGGGGGAATCTTGGAAGTGGTGGAAGCAGTGGGGGCGCTGGAGCTGCTGGAAACCCCGGAGGTGCCGGAAACCCAGGCTCAGCCGCCACACCATCAACAACAAACTGTATTGCTGTAACTCCAGGAAGTCCTTATCCAATTACTGTTGGTAGCCCAGGCGGTCAGATTGTTATTAACTGGAATGCACAATGAGCACCAAATTACAGAAACAGATTCAGGAGTTTGAGCAGGCTCGTTTGCTCAGGGATCTTAAAGCCGCTGAGACAAGGGCTCGTTCTGTTAATGTTGGAACTTGCTTTGGCGGCACGACTGAGCTAAGCATGCGTTTAGAAAATGGTACAAGTGTGTGGTGCCCCATGCAGCCTGTGGAAGTTATTGAGCTGATCCATCAGTTAGCCGCAAATGTTGGGTGCCATATTGCCCTTAAGCCTAGAGATGATTTTTCTAGCTGGCGTGAGTGGCGTGTCAGTGAGGCTGAAAAGAAGCACTTAAATGGCCATGCCCCATTTGTAAATGACATGGCGGTATTTCAACAGCTGGGCGCTTCGGGTTTTAATCAAGCAGAAGCTGAGGCCATTGTAGAGCACAATTTGGCCCAGAAAGAGTATGAGTACGTAAACGGCGGTGCTCGAAAAAAGGAACAAAAAAATGAAACTATGGCAACTAAAAAATCTAAGAACCGGCGAATTTCTAAATCAAGCACAACCTCTACCTGAAAACTGGGGGCCGATCTTTGGTCTCTCTGGGTTTATTGATCGTATTGGCGATCTGTCTTGGCTTGGTGAAACATACGAAGGGCAAGGCTGGGTTGAGGTAGGTGACGCTCCTGAACCTGCGGTGCCTGCTGGTCCTACCGCCGAGGAGATTGCGATTGAACAGGCTACTGCAGAACTTCGCGCTTGTGACTGGACAATGCTTCCTGATGCACCGCTGACTGTTGGTCAGAAACAGGCATGGGCTGCGTATCGCCTTGGGCTGATGAACCTTAGAACTCAAGCTGGCTTCCCAGACAATCTTCAGTGGCCCATCAAGCCTGAGTGAATAAGTACACGATCCGGTTTAACAAAAGCCGGGGCCAGCCAGGGCGTGGATCTGTAGATCATGCATGGCGGGTATTTGAAAACGGGCGAGAGATTCTTGCCCGACACGTTCGTATTACTGTGCCAAGCTGGACCGAACTCGATGAAAACGGTGTGGACTGGAACATAGCCTGCAAGGGCGAGATGCTTTTTTACGACGATACAGACACTGTGGTGATTTATGCTTGAATCTTTATTTGGTGGGTTGCTTGGTGGACTCTTCCGGTTAGCCCCGGAAGTTTTAAAGCTCTGGGACCGTAAGTCCGAGCGTGCGCACGAACTCGCCTTATTGACCGCCGAGATGGAGTTTGCCAAGGTCAGGGGTGAAATTCACATGCGCCAGACCGAAGCTCAAATGACGATGGCTGAGATGGACGCTATCGGCAGGGCGACAGAAGAGCAGGGTAAAACCGCAAGGGCGGCAGGAAAACTCATTGCAGCAATCTCCGCTTTGGTGCGTCCGATAGTTACTTATGCATTTGTAACTACTTATTTTCTTGTGAAGTTTGCCTCTTACCTCTTGGCCTTAGAACAGAACGGCGACTGGCGGGTAGTTTTAGTCACGATGTGGAACCAAGACGACATGGCTATCCTGACCCTGATTCTGACGTTCTGGTTCGTCGGGAGAGTTTGGGAACGTGGACAAAAGCCTTGAAATCGCCGCTGCCCTATGCCGTAAGTTTGAGGGCTTTTCCTCTGTGCCATACCGCTGCCCTGCGGGATATTGGACTCAGGGTTTCGGAACAGTCTTTAAACCGGACGGCAAACGGGTACTGGAAACCGACCCGCCGATAACGAAGGAACTCGCAGAGGAGTGGCTACAACATGAGCTTAGGCACAATTATCTTGCTGGTGTTTTGCATGCTTCCCCTCTTCTGGTTAGATTTCCTCAAGCCCTTGGCGCTATAACAGATTTTGCTTACAATCTAGGGGTGGCACGGTATCGAGCCTCAACGCTCAAAAAGCGCATAAACGAAGAGGATTGGGACGGCGCCAAGATTGAGTTAGGTAAGTGGGTTCGTGGCGGTGGCAGAGTCCTCCGTGGTCTTGTTAAACGACGACAAGCAGAGGCAGAGTACCTGTGAGTTTTATTAAACTAAACTTCCGACCCGGAGTTAATCGGGACCAGACCAACTACTCAGGTGAGGGCGGCTGGTTTGAGTGTGAGAAGATCCGGTTCTTTTCTGGGTTTCCTCAGAAGCTTGGCGGCTGGCTAAAGACTACGCCTAATACATTTATCGGCGTGTGCCGACAGATGTGGAACTGGATCACTACATTTAGTGATAATCTCTTGGCCCTTGGTACAGACAATCATGTTTATATCGAGGTCGGCGGAGTCTTTTATAACATCACCCCACTACGCACGACTCTGACTACACCAGCAACAAACGGCTGCATCGGCACAACCAACGGCTCGACTACAGTCAACATCAACGTCACAGCCCACGGGTGTACAACAGGTGACTTTGTCATAATTTCCGGCGTAACAGGGAATCCGGGCGGAGTGCCGAATACACAGATTAATACTGAACACGAAGTCACGGTTACAAACGCAAACACTTTTACCATCACAGTTACGACCGCAGCCACAAGCACCACAACCGGAGGCGGCAACGCAATTGTAATCAAATGTCAAATCTCTCCGGGGTATGCCTTAACAACATTTGGTTACGGATGGGGCACCGGGGGTTATGGCTCTCCGGGCTGGGGTTTGGGTGGATCTACGCCAATTAACCTCCAACAAAGAGACTGGTGGTTTGATAACTTCGATAATGATCTGATTATGAACATCAGGAACGGAGCGATCTACTACTGGGAGCGGGGGTCTTTAACCGCCCCTGCGACTGCACTGGGGACTCCGGCTGTTCTTCTGTCTTCTCTTACAGGAGCAAACTCAGTTCCTACAACAGCCATGCAGGTGCTTATCTCCCAGAACGACAAACATGTCCTTGCCTTAGGGTGCCAGCCGTTTGGAGGATTAAGTACAGACTTTGACCCTCTTTTAATCCGATGGGCCAATCAGGATGAACCTCAGGTATGGAACCCAACCAATCAAAACTCGGCTGGATTCATTCGTGTATCCCGTGGTTCACAGATCGTCCGTGGGCTGGCAACTCGTCAAGAAATCTTAGTCTGGACCAACTCAAGCCTGTATTCTCTTCAATACACCGGAACCACAGACGTATTCTCACTTCAAGAGCTAGGTGACAACATCTCAATCATCGGCCCCCGGGCGGTCGCCACGGCTAATAACGTCACCTACTGGATGGGGCAGGACAAGTTCTATGTCTACAACGGCCAGATTCAAACACTTCCAACCACACTGAGGCAACATGTATTCCAAAATCTCAACTTTGATCAGGCGGATCAGATTATTTCTGGGACTAACGAAGGCTTCACCGAAATCTGGTGGTTCTATCCAAGTGCGTCCTCCAACTGGAACGACCGGTACGTCATCTACAACCACCTAGAAAACGCATGGTACTACGGTACGATTGTCCGTACAGCATGGCTTGATACAGCGCTTCGTGGAAACCCCATCGGAGCTTCTACACTTCAAAATGCGGAAACAGGGTACCTCTATGAACACGAAGTTGGTGTAAACGACGACACCTCGGCAATGGATTCTTACATTCAGTCTTCAGATTTTGACCTTGGGGATGGGGAGCAGTTTATGCTGACCCGCCGGATGCTGCCTGATATTAACTTTAATAACTCCACTGCGGCGGCGCCAGAAGTTACACTAACCATAAAACCCAAAAGGTTCCCGGGAACAGCCTACACTAACGACGCAACAGACTCTCAGCCAGTCATTGAGACTGCAGTAGATCAGTACACAAGTCAGGTCTTTGTCCGTGCCAGAGGAAGACAGATGGCGTTTAAAATCGCATCTGATGATTTAGGGGTTCAGTGGCAGCTGGGTTCGGTTCGACTGGATGCGCGTCTGGATGGCAGAAGATAAATGGCCTTCACAGGGTTCCGTGCGCCTGCACTCCCGATCCCGGGTATGGATTATGACCAGCGTCAACAGGCTGAACTCATCCGTGCGCTCCGACTCTACTTTAATATCCTTGACTCCCTGACCCCCCAGCAGGCGCAGTCTTACACGGCAAATGAGTTTATCGGGGGTAGTTTTGCCGGGGGGGACATCTCTGGCGCAACGATTTCAGGGTTTGGCAGTGGGTTGGAGATGCCCTACGCCATGTTAATGTCGAATCAGGACCAGACCAACGCAGGAACGACCTCTGAGAATCTGATTACTTACAATCAAATTATTACCAGTCAAGGCATCTCAGTAGAAGACAACAGTAAGATCAGGTTCGCATACCCGGGGGAATACCTAGTAACCTTTACCCTTCAAGTCACAAACCAAAACAACCAGATCAAAGAGTTTGAGGTCTGGGCAAAGAGTAATGGAACCAATTACCCACTCAGTAACACCCGATTCGACGTCCCGGCAAGAAAAAGTGTAGGTATCTGGGGGCATTCAGTTCCCGCTATCACAGGTATATTTAGTGTTAACGAGGACGATTATCTAGAGATTGCTTGGTGGGGGGAGTCAACAGATGTCTACCTGCAACATTATGCGGCGGGGACAAGCCCTACCAGACCGGAGATCCCATCGGTTATCCTGACAGTTAACTTCGTCGGGGCCTTGCCGAAGAGATTCTTTGTATCACTGCCTGATAGGTTGTCTATTTCCGGCGTTGCGCCTACAATCGGGGTTACTGTACCCCCCTCTGCCAGCACCTTATCCATTGTCGGGTCGGCTCCGACTGTCACTATAGCGTAGGTTACACATGAATGGATTAATGGGAATTAAACGGTTTCAGACAGGCGGAGGGGCCAATGCCGGTCCTGGATCACCCATCGTATTTCCTCAATCAATCGCAGCAAGTAGCGCTGAACAAAAAGCACAGTCTTATGCTACGTTGCGCAACAGGGGTTATTCAGACGCTGATATTGATGCAGCAATTATTGCGCAGTTTTATAAAGGTAACGCGGCCGACGCTGTGGATGATCTAGCGGCCTTAGAAAAAATTGCTCAGCCTTACCTCACCACAGGCGATGGAACTAGCACTGTAATTACAGATACCACCGACACAGTAACAAACAACGCTAACAACGACACTGTAGTTGACCAGTATTCCTGGTTTGACATATCTCGGCTGGGTACCACCCCGACATCTAAAGCACAGTACTACAATCAGTTATTGGCCGCTGGTTATACGGACGCCCAAATCAAAGCAGCTGCCAATGCAAAAATTCCTGGTGGTGCCGGAACAGATGCCCAATGGAGTGAGTTAACTGGGTTAGCAGCTAGGCTGCGAGCCGGAAATGTAATTGATGATACTCTTATCGGTGGTGATGGGAACGACACTCTTATCGGTGGCGGCACAAACGATATTGTAACCATAACCGATCAATATCCTTGGTTTGACCCTACAAAATTTTCCAGCACAGACGCTACTTCAAAAGCGCGTTATTACAACTTATTAAAGTCTGCTGGGTACACAGATGCTCAAATTATGGCTGCGGCAAACGCCAAGCTCCCTGGAGGGATTGGCAGCCCTGAACAATTTCTTGAGCTACAGACTCTTGCGTATAACCTGCGCAATCCAGCTCCTGTTGGCGGCTTACAAAATCTTTCTCAGATTCAACAAACAACGACTCAACAGCCAACTGGCCCTACAGAAACAGCTCAGCCCACCAGAACTGACTTTTCTAGACTACCTCCCGAATTGCGGATGGCTGGGCAATATGCGCCTCTGTTGGCTGAGCGTGCCACAGCGCCTCCAATTGAAACTGCGTTTAGAACTTTAGATGCGGGTAAGCAGACATTTGGAGCTAGAACTGCTCCTCTTGGTGCTGAACAGATGTCTAAAGGGTTACGTACGGCGTTTGAAATTGGTCTTGGACCTACCCAGTACTATGAAAATATCCGCACATTTTTAGAGAAAAACCCCACTTTAGACGCTATTGCTGCTGCTAAAGAACAGTATGGTGTTAGTGATGTAGACATTACAAGAGCCCTATCTAGTGTACCAAAGACAACTGCGGCCCCGACTCCAGAAGCGGCGTTTAAGGATTACATCTACGCTGGTGGTGTTGATGATGTCATGGCGACCACTCGTGGCCTTCAGTATGCGCGCAATCTGGGTCTGACTCCTGAGCAGACAACTAACTTATTTAACCGGTCTCTTGGTACAAACTTTGGTTTAGCAGATTACGACAGAGCTGTAGCACAAAATACTGGCTTATTTGCAGCTATGCCACAGAGGCCAACCACCCAAGTCTTGCCAAGCCCCGTTATGCAGCAGGCACCGATCACAGGTGGCCTTGCTTTTGCTACGAAAGCAGGTGGTATTGGCGCTCCTAAGTATTACGAAAATATCGCCGCTGCTCTTGACACAGGTATTGACCCTAACCGCATATTAAGCGAGATGGGCACGTATGGTATTACAACCGACGACTTGATCGCGGCAAGAGCGATGTTCCCTAATAAATCAATCCAAGCACTAGGTTCTGTTGCTAGAACACCTGTAGATACAACCACGCCAATTACTGTGGGCACTGTAGATACAGGTGGTGGGGACAGTGGAGATGCTGGAGATGCTGGAGATGCTGGAGATGGTGCAGCAAGACAGGGTGGTTTAATTTCTCGTTACGCGGGTGGTCCGGTTACTGGATCCCCTCAGTACTTTGCCGAGGGTGGGGAGTCTAAGCCTGAGCCGATGAAGAAGTACACCCCATCTGAGCTTGGGTCTACGTTTGATGTTTCTGAGTATATCGACCCTGAGACTGGTCGGTTCATGATTAATGAGTACCGGCGCGATGTTGTCTTTGGAAAAGGGTTGGAAGAAGCAGAAAAAGAAGCTCGCGCCCGTATGACTCCAGAAATGGAGAGAATGGCTATGCGTGATCTTATGATCCGTCAAGGCCGCACGGGTAAGGAATACGGGTTGCCTGGGATTATTGCTGGTGGGCCAGCTACAGGAGACATTCGTCCTCTTAATTATTACTACGCCAAAGGTGGTCTAGCCGATGCCGCACGGTATGGGTATGCAGAAGAACTGCGTCAACAAGGACGCAACGGTGATACGATATTAGCTCACATTAACCCGACTGAGGCCAAGATGCTAGAGGCCATGGGTGGATCTGGCACGATCAATCCAAAAACTGGACTGCCTGAGTACGGATTTAGCTGGAAGAAGCTGTTTAAGGCTGCAAGCTTTATTCTTCCGTTTATTCCTGGTATCGGCCTGCCTGCAAGAATTGCTCTTTCTGGCGCATTGGCTGGTGCTTCTACTCCCGGCAAAGCGTTTGACTTTAAGCGAGGTATTCAATCTGCAATCATGACTTATGCTGGAGCAAAAGTAGGAGAAGCACTAGGAGGAGCTACTAAGCCAATTTCATCAACAGGGTCGTATGTGCCGTCTGGAGAAACAGTAACAATTCCTGGTAGTGGAGATGTATCACTATTATCTTCTTACACCGGTCCAGCCACATCATCTATGGTGACTCCGGCAACAGTTACAATTCCTAGCAGCGGGGATATATCGTTATCTTCCTCCTACACTGGCCCAGCTACACCAGCTACCCCAAATACCCCAATTAATGTTCCAAACATAGATAAAGATGTATCGTTGCCATCCTCTTACTCTGGGCCTGGAGGAAAAGGAGTTGCTGTGCCTGCTCCCACTGTTTCTCAACCCAAAACATCTTTTTTTGAATCTGCTGGCAAGGAATTAAAGGCTTTTGGAGAAAACCCAACACAGTATCTTTCAGATGCATTTACTAAAGCCCCGCCAGCAACTATGGAGCAAAGACTTGGTGGTGCGTTTGGTACTTACACGGCATCTGAAGCAGCAGACGAAGCAATTAAAGCTAAACAAGAAGCAGATGCCATATTGTTTGCGCAAAAAGAAGATAAAGAGCAAATGGATGAGCTTTTACGTAGAACGCTTGGTCGAGTTGGACCTAGATACACTAATCCAACCTATGTTGCTACAGGAGGTTTAATCGCCCTTGCTGATGGTGGTATGACTGGACCAGTAAATCAGCCTCGCATGTTAGCTGGTGGTGGGGATGGCATGAGCGACAGTATCCCGGCTACAATAGATGGAACACAGCCTGCTCGTCTAGCTGATGGAGAGTTTGTTATTCCAGCCGACGTAGTAGCAGATATTGGAAATGGTTCTAGCAGTGCAGGTGCTAAGCGCCTCTACGGCATGATGGATCGTGTGAGAACTGCACGCCATGGGACCACCAAACAACCGCCCGAAATTAAAATGAATCGGCTGATGCCAGCCTAAGGAACAGACATGGTCCAACAAGTTCAATCTATTGAGTCATCTATACCAGAGGCTCTAAAACCATTTTATGTTGGTGTTCCAGAAAAAGAAGGTAAGCCAGCCGTACCCGGCCTAATTGAGCGTGGTATTGGCGCAATCTTTCCTGGGGGTCTAACAGGCCAAGCCGCATATGCTGCGCAGTATGCTCCGGTGTATCAAGCTGGTCTTATGGGAGCGGGTCAGGTTGCGGGGATGTCGCCTTTTCAACAACAACTTGGTACTCAGCTAGCAGGTTTAGGGATTCCGGGTCAGTTTGGTATTGGGACTGAGGCCGCTCAACAGGCCGCTGCAGGAATGCAGTCGTTACAAAATCTTCAGGCTATGGGGGTTGCCGCTCCTGAATTAACAACTTATCAGATGGGCCCTGCTCGACAGTTTACTGCGGCAGAAGCTCAGGCTTACATGTCGCCCTATCAAACGGCTGTTATTGATGCCCAGCAGCGTGCTGCGATTGATGCGGCTAAGAAGGCTCAGTTAGGACAGAACCTTGCGGCAGCACGGCAGGGTACTTATGGTGGAGCACGTCAGACTCTTTTACAGGGCGAGCGTGAATCTGGTCTTAGGACTCAACTCGGTGATATTCAAGCCAGAGGTTTACAGGAGGCATATGCAAATGCTCAAGCACAATTTGAAAGAGACCGTGCGGCTCAAATGGGAACGTCTCAAGCAAATCTTCAAGCCGCTCTCGGGGTTCAGCAGTTGGGTGCGGGACAAAGTCTTGAGGCTCAAAGAGCAAATCAAGCAGCTGCTCTCCAAGCTGCGCAACAAAGACAAGCAGCCGCACAAGGACTCGGGGGGTTAGCGTCTACATTCGGCGGGCTCGGGACTCAACAACTTGCTGGACAACTTGACATCCTTAAAACTCAAGGCGCGTTTGGTGATCTTCAGCGGGCGATTCAACAGCAGCAGCTTGACGCACAGCGTTCGGCACTTATGCAGCAAGCAGAGTACGGTCAGACTCAAGTGGGTCAACTCTCTAATCTGCTGCGTGGTATTCCGACCACAAGCACAACTCAGACAACAACCACACCGCCCCCGTCATTCGCATCTCAATTAACCGGACTTGGCCTGACGGGCCTGAGCCTGTATAACATGTTGGGTGGAGGCAAGTAATGAGCATTGCTGAACTTGAGCGTAGACTAGACAAAGTCACTGATCCTTCAGTCGGCGAGTTAATTACTCGTTACGGGACAAACCTGAACAAGTTAAAGATGGACACTGCTCAGGGAAAGATTGATCCAACTAAAGCCCTAATGGCTAAGATGGCTATCGACCGGATCGTAGCTGCAAATACTCAACCTCCGGCACAGGGGTCGGTGTTTCAAGAACAGATGGCCGGTCTCCCAGCAGTCCCTATGCGTCCTGATATGTTCCAAGGCATGGCTGGCGGAGGTATTGTGGCTATGGCGAATGGGGGGCTGAATTCACAGTTTCTAAATGAAGTTGGTCTTACTGAAGCAGATTTTGGTTTAAGAGGCAGTCCTCGCAGTCTTCGGAATCGTTATGAAGAGTTTTATAACCTTCAAAAAGAATTTGGCGGAGAAGATGAAGAGGCTAAGCTATACCGCGAAGCTCTTTTAAAACGACAAGCCGCACTTGAAGGGCGCCGAAGTAACATTGCAAATGAGGCACTCCTTCAATTTGGTCTTGGAATGCTTGGAACACAGAGCCCATATTTCTCTGTGGCGGCTGGAGAATCTGGCAAGCAAGCGTTTGGGCAATACCAAGCTGCTAAAGCCAGGCAAGAGGCAGAAGAACTTGATGTTGCTAAAGGACTAGCCGGCCTTGCTGGAAGATCTAGGGCAGAAAAGCTCGCTGCTCTTAATAAGGCATATGAGGCTCAGACTGCCGACGAGAGGCAGGCTGCGCAACTCGAAGGTCAGAGAGATATTGCTCGGATTCAAGCGGCCCGAACAACAGACATGAAAGAATTTATTAACAACGATGTGATGGCCGAAGAAGCAAGATTAGGAAGAAAGTTGACCCCGCAGGAAGATGCTAACGTAAGAGCAAAGTCTGGAAGGGATTATGTTGTAATGACCCGCGCTCTTGAATCAAGAGCAGTTACCGCTGAAGCTTCGCTGTTGGGCGCTCAAACTAGGCAAACAACAGAAGGTAGGACTCCATCTACATTGGCAACGACAGAATTTAATAAACCTAACCCACTCGACAGACAAAAAACAAAATATACCAAGCTTATTGCGGATGCAGAAAAAGAAAAAGATCCAACGAAAAAAGCACAACTAGAAGCACAAGCAGCAGAAGTAAGGAAAAAGTGGATTGAAGATTTTGAGAAAAGCGCAAGAGGGGGATCATCAGGACCAGCAAGTAGCGGTGGTTCATCTGCTCAATCTGCTCCGCCGCCCCCAAAAGGTTTTGTAACGGAATAATCATAAGGCGACTTAAATGCAGCGTGCTTACAATCCCCAGACTGGTGAGTATGTTTTTCTTTACAACAACCAGTGGGTTAAGCCTGAGCAAATAGCAAAGAACCCGCAGACCGGGGAGACTGCTTTTCTAGTTGGGAATGAGTGGCAGGTCGTGCCAGCAACTAAGCCTGTAACTTCAGCGGCATCAGAGTCACCGATTTTGTCTCCCGAAGAAAGCCTCATGTCTGTAATTGGAAGTCCTGTAACTAGGGACCTAACACAAGCACCTAAGCCACCGGCCCAAGAAAAACCAATGACTTATAAAGAGGCAGTGGTCGATGCGGTCAATTATCTTCAAGAAGGTGTTTCTGAGTCTCAAGTTAAAAAAGCTTTTCCCTCGGTCAAATGGAAAGATATTTCCGCTGAAGCTCAAAAGCGTGGGATGTTTGTTCCAAAAGTTATTGAAGAATACACGCCAGAACAAGTTGAAGAAAGGGTAAAAAAGTTTGGTGAACTTAAAGGCGTTCCTGAAACAGATTTTAGAGAAGATCCTGTTAAATGGACTTATGAAGCATTTAAAAATGTAGGGAAACGAGTAGATGCAAATTACGGAGATGTAGCGACATCTTTGTTATTACAAGCCGGCGCAATTGATCCAATAGGTGCGGCTTTTAATCTTAAAGAAAACGCCCGCCAAAGAGAAGCTGCTGCCCCATCCATGGCTATCCAAGAGGGGATGCAAAAGATTAGCTCCGCAGAGACGTATGGTGATGTGATCTCTGAGATGTTCAAAAATCCAAGAGCCACTTTCACAATGTTAGTAGACTCTGTTGCAACATCCGTTCCATTGATAGCCCCATCTCTTGCTCTTGCTCCGGCTGGACCCCTTGCTGCTGGCGCTGCCGCGTTTGTTGGGTCTGCCGGTTTAGAGTATGGATCCGTCATGGCAGATGTGCTTCAAGAAAAGGGTGTAGCTTTAAATGATGCATTCGCTATTGATAGAGCCCTCCGTAATCCAAAGATTATGGAAGAAATTAAAGATAAGGGAGCTAAGCGAGGATTAATTGTAGGTGGTTTTGATGCAATCACTATGGGCATGGCAGGAAGATTTTTAAAACCAGTTAATAAATTAATTGGTACTGGAAAGCTCTCTGGTGATGCCGCTAAAAAAGCTACTATCGCGGCATGGGGTAAAGAACTTGCTCTTCAAACTGCTGGTGGTGCTGGTGGGGAGTTGTTGGCACAACAAGCCACAGGCGAAGACCGACCTGCAGATGTTGTGTTAGAAGCCCTTGCTGGTGCAGCTACCGCTCCGCTTGAGGTAACGTCTGCACTAAGAGAGGCAAAAGAGATTGAGGCTGCCAGGCCCACTCCTCCGGCTCCCCCGACTGCTCCTCCTACTGCTCGTCCTGTTCGTATCGAGCCTACTCTTGCTCCGCCAACGCAACCTCCTGCGCCACCACCGGCCCCACCTGTTACGCCACCTGTTTCACCTGCTCCAGAGTCAGCATTTGAAGCGCTTACGCTAGATACAGACGAAGAGACTGTTCCGGTATCACCTCCTGTGCAGCCAGCGCAGCCGCCTGTGCAGCCTGTCGCAACATTAATTCCGGCTGAGCCTATTGAAGCCGTTGCTCCAACCAAAGTTTCAACAGAAATTGTAGAGCCAACAAAAAAACCAGAGTTTATTCTTCAAAACAGAGATAGATCTGGAACGGCCTCGGTCCAACAAATGCAGTCAATTGCTAAAGCCCCAGACTATAGTCGAGCGGGATTTTCTAGGACTGCAGATGGTGCGCCAATCATTGCCATGGCCACAATCCCAGAAGCTCAACTTGGCAGAGCCGATAGCGTCACAACACCTCGTGGCAGAAAAATTCCTGTTCAGTATGCAGTTGTAGAAGCTGATGACGTTATTACATCAAACGATATTTCTGGAAGACCCAATCCAACATATGGAGACCAGAGCGTTCAAGGCGCTAGAGCCATTGCAGGAAATGGTCGGGTCACAGGACTGAGAGAGTCTTTTAATCTTGGCACTGCTAATAAATATGTGGAAGACCTTTCCGCCGATAGCAATCTTCACGGCGTATCTCCAGATGTAATTGCTAATATGAAAAAACCCATTCTGGTTCGGGTAATGCCAGATGAAAGTTTAACTAAAGACATTGGCGATGAACTCAATTTGAGCGAGAAGCTAGAACTCTCTCCTGTTGAGCAAGCAAAAAATGATCTAAATCGTGTTGACTTTGAAACTCTCCAATTTGATGAAGAGGGAGAGATTACCAATCAATCTTTAGCTCAATTTATCAATGCCCAGCCAGTTGAAGAAAGAGCAAAACTTGTAGATAGAAATCTGCCGACCAAACAAGCTCGTCAGCGTCTTGAAAACGCTATCTTTGCTAGGGCATATCAAGATGATGACTTGATTGCAATGTTTGCTCAGACAGATGACCCTGAGGCAAAGCTTGTTATCAGCGCTCTTGCTCAAGTTGCTCCACAAATGGCAAAACTTGAAGGCGCTGGAAACTTAGACATTCGGCCCATTATTTCAGACGCGGCAAAAATCATAATCAGTGGCAAGCGCAAGGGTCTAAAGCTTACAGACATTGCTAATCAAATGGATGTGACAGTTGATCCAGATACTC
>OGVL01000005.1_pt1 | contig 27122 bp, 37 predicted proteins | sample 1575781 | NCBI WGS metagenome assembly OGVL01 (sample SAMN07581553, study PRJEB24739) | freshwater metagenome | place: Singapore | collected 2015-04 | reverse complement strand
GTTTCCCAGTCACGATACCCCCGATGCACCAGCGCCAGTTGCTCCTGTGGGTCCAGTTGCTCCAGTTGCGCCAGTTGCCCCTCTAACTCCTGTAGATCCTACGGGTCCTGTAACTCCTACGGCAGAACCGGTTGCACCTATAGGTCCTGTTGCACCCACAAATCCAGATCCGCCAGACCCAGCATTCAGAGGTATAATTGTTACTATATCGCCGGGTACTGTCGGAACAAATAATTCTACAGTGTTATTAGCATATACTTCGTAGTCGCCTGCCTCTATACCGCCACCCGGCGATATCAGTACACCATTAATCCAGACTAAAACTATATCAGTATTACTATCGTATGTTAGATTAGCACTAGTTAAACTTACCGAATTATAATTGAATACGCTAGTAGGAGAACTTGTAATGTAATCATATCTAATGAAGGCATTGGATGTTACATTACTCGTATCCGCAATATCCCAATATCTTACACCTGCAACGGTACTTTTCAATACCATGCCGCCCGAGGCAGGTAATCCTAAATTTGGTTCAGCATTTTCTAAATTTAGATAGCGATATCTGTCTGACGAGACATTCGCCGGATCTCGAACTCTTAGCTTGCCACTTAAACTTTCAAGAGCCATTTACTTCCTCGTTAAATTAATGATGTTTCCAATAAACTTAAAGTTATCTTCAGCATATTATTAGAACCAGCTTTCGCAAGTACTGCTTGACCCTCTTCTAAAACTATTTTACCTACAACTACAGATGCGGCATCATTTTTTGGAATCTCAAATCTATTCACCAATTCTGTATCAGTTATGATCCTAGATCCACCCGCAATAATATTTGATCTATGATATACAGTAACATTTGCAAAATTTTCACCAACATTGCTGACTTGTGCTGTCAGTATGATCGTTGCGGTTTCTTCTGGCGTAGTATACAGCAAAGTATTTTGATCAAATAGATTTGCTGTTATCGTTTTAAATGTATTTAATGGGACCAATACTGCCATTTTAAATATCCTTTATTGTAGTGCGAGTATATACGGAGTCATTGTAGCAAACAGACTCTTGAAGAATGTTCTACCATTAATTGTTCCCGACGCTCTATTTATTAGTAATTCGTTACCGATTCTGAAGTCACCTTTATGATCTGTACTTGTATAATAAACAGCACCACCCGCGGATTCTATGACTTCTAATTCTGTGTCGGGTTTACCTCCATTGAATGGTAAAGCTACCGTTAAACTAGTACCTGAGCCAACATACTCAAAAGTATGCGAGCTTGCAGATAAGTAACTTCCCTGATGAAAAGATACCCTAGTATTTGCTAAAGGTCTATCTATCTTTAAGATTTTTTCATCAAATATCACAGTACAAACATTAGCAACAACGTTACTGAAATCGTTTACTGTATAGAAATTCCTAGTACCATTACTCAAATCTTTCCAGTTCTGATTAACGTATTCTAAAACTTCTGCTCGTATAAAATCTCTATTTGCTAATATTATGCTTGTTGCTGCAAGTATATTAGGATCGGTATTTGCAGTTCTGCTTATGAGGCCAATATTATATGGGGCATTATCATAAGCAGGACCACGTTCAATCAGAGTAGTTATATCATCTAATCTAGCCCTAACATACGCTATTTCATTAGTTGTAACATTTGCAGCAATACTAGTATTCTGCAGGTATACCGTCTGATACGTATTTGCGATTACCTGATTACGAAGTATCTCATCTATAAATGTTTTAATAAATGCGAAAGCGCCACTTGTTTGAGGTATTTGATTTACTATAGCAGATGTAGTGGATAAGTAATCAAAGTATAAAGCACCCTGTGTTAAGGTCTGCTTATTACTATCATGAAGAACATCAAATGCCAAACTATCTACAATACGACCAACATCATTAAATATAGTTTTATTTGGAATGTAGGTAGCATAAGGATACCTTGTAGAATAAAATGCAGCAATCTCAGACTGAATAAAATTCTTATTTGCTATCAACAAATTAGCAGTATTCTGAGCAGTAACAGAATTATTCGCAGGATATCTAGGAATTGTCAATTTATCTGTAAAGTTATACGTGCCATTTTTAAAGATATCTATAAACATTGTCATAGTATTAGCAACCAAGGTAGGATCTCCGGAAGCGGCACCCAATATAACTTGAGTATTAGTTCCTTGGAATGGGGTATTGGCATCTAAATCCCAGGAAGTGCTATTTACTATAACATTGGTAACTAAGGTTTTTAAATATTCAAATGCTGCAGTCAATTCAATTTTTTGATCAGGAGCTTGAGTTAATCCTTGTGACCAATATTGTAATCCAGAAAATCTAGATTGAGTATTTCCCTGATAAGCTAAATCAAAAGCGATAGCATCTACAATAAGACCAGTATCTCTAAAACACTTTTCTTGATTATAGTTTGCCATTAATATTCTATCATTAATATTTGGTCGCTTTGTTACAAACATCTCAACAGTACGATTGTTTATCTGTCGTATTACTGTACCAGAATAAAGTGTTGGGCTTACCCCATCAGCAACTAAACCATACTTACCAAAAGATGTATTAGAGTTAGTTATCGAACCAAAACCTCCAGCTTCACAAAGTACTGAATATTCTGTACATATCGTAAACAGAGATACCAATTGCATATATCCCTGATTTAATAAATGTATGCCAATGCCCCCCTCATTAAACTGAGTAAAGGCATCTAATACCATGGAACGAAGCCCGCCGACATAATTGCCATCAACTCGTACACCCGTACCTGTAGTTGTTATAGATGAGCAGTTCTGAATATACGGAGATGTTACAATATTACCTGCAGAACCATTCGGATTATAGGAGAATACTGCAGCTCCTTGTTTAACCTGGGCGGGATTTGCTGCTCTATGCCCTCTAAAGGTGAATCCAAATACATAGCAACCATTGTTCATATAGAACATATCGCTAGTTTGATTCTCAGGTCTAATTGTAGTTGTTCTTAGATCATTACCAATTAAAGAACATCTTGCTGGGATGGTTACCGGATTATTATAAAGTATATAGTCTCCGGGAAATACTTGAACCGTTTGGAAAGTATTTTGTAATCTAGATATGCCAACGTGTATATTTGCTACAGCGTTAGCGGGCGTTCTGCCGTCTAACAAATCATCACCATTCTGAGCAACGTAAATAACATTGGCATTAAATTTACGTATCTGATTTAAATCTGGAGCTAAAGCAGAGAGCGCCCTGGCATTAGAAAAGTAATAATTTACATTACCTTCACGAAGATTATCAGTAGTAACGTTTGCTAAACTTACCTGAGTAATAATATTAGATAGATCGCCAATAAATATCTTACCGTTAGCTTCATCATAACGTATGGTTTCATTTCCTGCACTTATAGCTCTTCTGATTCTTTCATCAGTTACATTGGCTTCATCTAATTCTAAATTGGTTTTTAACCCGGGAGTAGTTCCGAGTATGACCCATCCATTAGAATAACTATTGCTACTATAAACCATGATGAGGCTATCGCCTCTACGATCCATGGTTATAGAAACATTAGGATAGATATTAGAGTTTGCTGCAGTTATTTCTACTGCTCCACCCTGTACTGCTGCAAGTGTCAATATCTTAACAGCACCATCTCTTTCAGCATTTGGCAGATTAGGATAGATTACTAAAGGACCGACATCGAACTCTGTCCTAGATTTAGATAGGTCGATTTCAAGGCTGGTATCTGTGCCTCGGATGAGTTGCACACCATCTAAAACGATAGCGCCCTTTAGTACTGGATCAGTTAAATTTTCAAAAATGATGTTAGCAGAGAACTGCTTGCTAACACCATCTTGAACTGCATAAAATATTGTATCGTCAGATAATCCGGTAGCCGGTACTAAATCAGTAAGTTTTAAATCTGCCATTCTATACTTTTAAAAAAGATTAAGGTTCAATGCCTGGGCCACCGCCGCCTTTAACGATAAGATCATCATTATCGTCAACAAATAGATCTCCTGTTGCATTAGCATCGAAGTTCTTGGACATAGCAACTAATACCTCGGATTTATTTCTGACATTGCCAAAAGCATCTACGTATGATTTATAATGCACCCATCCGGTGTGACTGATGCCATTCGCTTTATTACCAGCGTTTGCCACTTCTAAACGGTTAACACCATAAACATTACGTTTACTAACAGGGAAAGTATAACTAGCATTTGCGGTCCAACCAAGAGAAGTTAAATCTTTTGGCGACTCTGTTATATATGCAGACAACCCAGAAGCATTTGCGCCCTCATAAACAACATCTAAACGAAGCTGAGTATTGGATACGATGCTTTCTACTCTATATTCAACATTACTTATTGGAAATACGATAGCATCACCGGGTTCAACATTAGGTGCGGTTAAACTACCGGTAGAACAAAATACTGCTTTATTATTTAAATTAGCAATAAATGTTCCAACTAAATTCTTTTTCTGTCTTTTACCCCATTGAGACATTATTCTTCTCCTCTATCTTTTTTGCCGGGGGTGCCCATATTTTCTACCCGACGAACGTTTCCATGATGGATATATTTGCGTCTCACTTTGGTTTCTTTATCTGTTACCACATACTCTGCATAAGGTTGACCATTCTTGGTCGACATCTTGGGCATAGTAACAGAATGCCCAGCTTTTTGATGAGCGTTTACCTTTGCATCAATATCTGCTTTGGTAAATGCCTCAATGATTAAAGACTCATCCTGTTCTTTAAAGAATTCTTCAGCAACAACAACTGCATCTTCTTCATTAACAAATGTCTTAGCTGCTGCTAAAAAATCTGCGAATGTAGGATTATCTGTAATCTCAATAACAAAGTCGTCGTGATTAATGATTGTTTGTGCTACACCTTCTTCAATTTCAACTTCCTCTTTACGAAGTTTAGCTAAAACTGCTCCAGCAACTTTTTCGCCCCGCTCTTTGCTACCATAACGCTCAGCAGCACTTTTAGCAATCTTTGCAAACTGTTTTCCGGGTTTGCCAATATCTTTACCCGCACGTGCAGCTTTAGCAGAATAAGAAACTTCAGCGAGATCTTCTACTTCTTCTTTCATCTTCTTTTTCTTGCTGTGCATGTGAGACTCAGCTTGGAGTATGTTCAAATCAGAAGTATCTATTTTTTTAACACTTTTGGAGAATTGAACAGTATACCATGCGATATCCCCATTCTCATCCGGATCAGCATGTGCTTCAGATATGCAGAAGCCTTGGCCATACTCAGCATGCTCTACATGTGTAGCACAGAAATGAGCTTTATCGACCATTTTATCTTCTTCTTTCATTGATTTCTTTTTACGAAGAAGTTGAAAGTCCTGGGCATCAATTTTATTGTTTTTATTAGCATCAATTTTATGTTGATTGCCTGTTAATGCTTCATCAAGTTCCCCAGAAGTAACTTTCTGGATTTCCTCAAATAAACTCTGAGATACTCTTTTCATACTACTCTCCTCGGTTCTTATTTAATTATTTATTAGTTATTTCCATGCCCTACAAGACCAGTATCCTGCGGTTGTCTTATCTTTCTTATCATCACAATTATGTCTAGCAAGAAAAGATTTTTTCCTTGCAGGTTGATTCTTCTTAATAGTCATTGTCTTATCCCCGAAATTCACCTTCTGGGCTTTACCATCACCATCAGGATCAACATATACTTTAGATTTAGCAACATCTCCAGGCATGGGTTTGTTAAGGGGTACCTTTTTGCCCTGATATGTTGCTTCACTCATATCTTTTTTTTCGGCAGCTTTCTTCATTGCCATACGTGCGAGATGCCTTACTTTAGAATATTCTTGACCATATTTACCGGGGGTGACCGGTTTAGATGATTTGCTGGGTTCGAAAGGAGGAGTTTGATTGGTTTCTGAAACACCTTTCTTAACATGCCTTGCTTCGAACTCAGCTTTCTGTTGCTTTAGCTTAGCTTGTATATCTTCTATCTCTTTAGTTCTTTGCTCGGGGGTCTTTCCTGTTGTTGCAACAGATGTCTCTCGATACTTTTCATAACCCCACTTCTTAGCTTCACCCATATTTAACTGAACTTTAGAAGAAAGTCCTGGCTGTTTTGGCTTCAACTTTTTTCTCAAAGAAGTGTTTGGGGCATCTACTTTCTTTTTCAAGACAGCGGAAGGGATATCCAATTCTTTCCGTAAAGGAATTCGATTGGCATATCCAGATTTAGTTTGTTGTAAAGAAATAGGCTTAGGATTTGTTTTAAATCCCTTTTTACTCTTTTCAATCTTATCATGATGTATACTAGTTATATTTTCTCTTAATTCTAAGAATGTCTTCATTATGCACCCGCTAATCTAGAACGCTCTAATTCTCTTATCTTAGGCATAAGTTTCTGAGGAAGATTCTTATATACCTGCATTATACGTTTAACTCGTAATTCAATCATATCTTTTTCTGAAGGAGATAATTGACTTTTATCTCGATTTTTCATAATTTTTTTATAAATTAAATTACGAGCTGCCAATTGAGATCTCTTTTTTAGTATAGGCATAGGGGATGCTCGTTTTAGTTTAATTTTTCTAGCTATAGTTAACAAAGGTTCTTTAACTCGCATTCTTTGTGATCGTTTCAATCTTTCAGATGCAGAGATTGCCTCATTCATTTCATTTACAAAATCATCCTCATTATACAAATCCTCGATATCTTTCCAAGTTAAAGAATCGACCATTTCATCGATTTCTTCTTCAGAAATATCTGCAGGTTGTTTTTCTTCTTGTAAAAAATTTGAAAAATTAATCATACTTCGGTTCTTAATTTTTTAATATTTTGAGAATTTTCTATTCCTGGTCCATCTTTATCAATACTCTGTTTCATTTGAGTAACACTATCTACAGTAGTCTGATATTCTTTAGCTACCCTCTCGGCCTCACTTTCAATATAAGATCTGAAAGAAACTAAACCTACAGTTTTACCATTAACATGCTGATCTGGGATATGCATATCTATACCCATCCTAACATCTTTAGAATCATTATAGTTAATATCTCTTGTCATTTCTTTTAATTCCTTGTAGGTAATCTTAGAAGAAGTTTTCTTTTCTTCTATCTGTTTTCTTGACATTAATAATACGGGAATCTGAGGTTTAAGCATTTTTGTTTTAACCTGAGTAATGGAGATATTGTCTTCCTGTAAAGTTTTTACGTCTTTCAACCATTGTTTCTTAGTGTCGCCATTCTCAGATTGTATAGTGACGTATGTTGCTCCCCTATATACGATCTTACCCTTAGTTCCATCTGTAGATTCTACTAGATCATTTAACTTAAAGATTTCTCCAGAAACATATGCCTCCCTCACAGGAACACACATTCCCCTTTCTTCGCTCCAAGTTTCACCTTTTCCGCATTCCATTTTCATATCTGGCGTCATCTTTTTCATATACTCCGTCCCTTCAGGGGTTCCCCAATCAAAACGATAAGGATTCTCATAATCTTCCTTTACTGATCTTATATGATCAGCTATTTCCTCAGCATGAGGTTTTAACGCATCCGGCAAACCCGATTTAAAGGTTTCAAGCCTACCGTTCCTCGCATGATCTCTCATCTTTGTTCCAGACATACCTTCTACACCCTCAGCATCCGGATCTCTTTGTCCCGCAGATACAACTTTAATTGATTTAAAATTATAGTAACCATGCTTACCCGGAACACCATTATATTTATCCAATGTTTTTTGATATTCATCTACTCGATCACTACCAGCAACCATAACTAAATGCGAATGACCAGCAGCATGAAGTTTAGATGCCACATGAAAGAGAGAAGGCTGCTCTTTAGAAGAACCCGATACTTTCACTGAACCTGGGGAAATAGCATGGAGATACTGTAATTTTTTATCCTGGGGCAAGGGATCTTTCATCGTCCCTTGACTATGAGAAGCCACAACGTGGGCTTCTCCTTTATGTTCCTTGGCTACCTGAGATACCTTTTGTATAAGTTTCTCATGACCAACTGTCGGGGGGTTGAAGCGACCAAAAGCCATAACCGCGGTGGTTTCCTCTTTTGGTTCTTCTTTTTCCGAGATATAAGTTTTAAAGTCCATTAGAATATATTTAAATTAGCAACTCATTATTTATAAATCTTTAAAGTTTACCAAAATATATAGACATTCAATTGACATGGTGTTATTATTCTCTATGAGTCCTAGGCAAGAAGTTACTTACGTTTCCCACGCTGCATATTAATAAACCAATTTGCTTGTGCTTTATCATGAGCTGTAGCATCTGGTTTATTCTTAAGAGCATTAGCTTTAGCTATCGTTACTTTACCCGATATCTTTGCTTTTAATGTCCCTGGTGCACCATCAGGAGAAGAACGAGTAGTATCTTCTATTACGTGTTCTTTAAATCTTTTCATACATCACCGTATTTGTATCTCCCAATGCCCATTTAGGTTCTGTTTCTACAGACCATTTTTTCGTTGCTACTTTAAAATCTGGTACTTTTAATTCTTTCGGATTACTGCTAGGTTCTAAGATTATTAACCTATTATTAGGTTGTGCTGCAAATTGTCCATTGACGCATTTGATAAAGTTATATGACTTATGATCCTCAACATCTTCACTGAATCCTGTATCTAATATATTAAAATCCGGATGAGCTGAATCTACAGTAAACATATATTCACCATACATCCAATCTCCATCTTTTAGTTTAAACTTACACTTCATCGATTGTAACTGAGATTTCTTAATAACAGTTATGTCGTATGATAAGCTATCCCATAATTGCAAATGATCTAAGGGCAAAGGTTCGCCTTCTATCGGTTTCCAACAATATGCACTTATAGGTAATTTATCATATAGAGCACCGTAATTATTAAGATATGATTCTATACGGAATGCTTGGCCTCGTAGAGACTTAATCGATATCCACCAGCAAGGTTCTAGTTCCCCTTGACCCTTTTCAAAGTCATAAAGGAATTCTTTTCTTATGAAGCATTTAACCGGAGGAAGATTCGCTACAATGTGTGCCATTTAATCTCCAGACTTCCAGCCGCCGCCTTTGGATTTATACCACTTTGCTGCCCATCCGTTCGCATATGCTGAGGGATAAACATCAAATTTAGATTTAGCTAGAGATTTTGCCCTTGACCAAAGTTGAGGATTGGTAGGTATGCTTTTTTCTTCTAGTTGTTCTACGGATTCTGGGACACAGTTAGGAACCATTTTATCCTCCTTCTTTTTCATCCCGACTTGCTTATATCCTACCCAGCATTTTTCTCTTAGTTGTTTGAAAGTAAACATTATTTGGTCCTTACGTTTATTGGCTTACCGCCTTTTCCTGATCTATCCGCAACAGGATCCTCTCTTCGTTTTCTTCTAGCTGCAGCTGCCCTATCATCTTTATCCATGGCTCTTGCTTTAGCCAATGGTAAGCATTTGGGTTTGCCCTCGCCTGGTTCTCTAGCACAGTCGCCTTTGATGTTACCTTTGGTGTCCATGCGAACCCATTTATCTCTAAACCATTTACGCAAATCTTCTCTTAGTATGGTGTAAGTTTTCATTTGTTTAAGTTTAATCCGGAGAATCCTTCTTTAGATCTATTCACAATCTTTCTCGCAGAACCATCTTTAAAGGATGCTACAAATCCCTCCGGGTTAGTTAACATTCCGTTAATTCGATGTTCTTGATTTTGACCTGCATTTTCCAAAGTTCTTAATAATGTATCTCTCGCCTTTTCAAGATGTCCGTGTGCTTTGAACAAAGTATTAAAATGTTTCATGTTTTCATCCACATCATAAATCATATTGTCGTGATAATCTTGTTTTCTTTGTTTAGCAGCAACAGTTTTAACTTTGTCGACCTCTTTTTGCAACTTTTGACTTAGATGTTCTCTGTATCCTGCCGCAGTAGGAATACTACCCTCTCTCACAGTTTTGTTAATATAAGTTTGTAAATGTTCTGAATGCCCCTCTACCAATCCATCGTGAACATCTTTTATTTTTTCTAATGCATTCTTGCCTTTAGCTAGCTCGGATTCATATTCTTCTTGATCTTCAGGTTGAAATTTTGCATTTGATCTATTAAATTTATTATTGAATATATGTACATCGTCACTGGGATAAAATTTTGAAGTATCTATGTTATACTCTATACCATTTTCTCCCCTTGTCCTAGTGTGCGGTGCTATACTTATTTTTGCTCTTGCAATTGCTTTGCCTTCTGTTGAATTTTTATCATATCCATACTCTATAGTATTTTCTTTATGGGTAATTTTACTCCCCTTGCTTTGTATAGTTCCATCTTTATGGCTTCCCATAAAATCGCCCTGCACTATACCATGTAAAGGAGACATTATCTTGCCGCCATGTTCCAATAATTGAGACATCTTAGAACGAAGTCCTTCAGAGTGTCCAAATTTTTCATTTACTTCATCTTGATTAAATGCAAATCCTTTCGCCGCGCCTTTGTATGCTACACCAAATTCTCTTTGGTTAGTTTTAGGATTTATAACATGCCCCATTTCAAATGCAGGGGATCCATCTGCCTTAACACCTACGGTTTTAACATTAGTAGAATTTTTGCCTTTAAGAAAGCTAGCTAATTCGTCCATTCTATTTACATCTTCAAGACCACGATCTCTGCTAAAGAAATGCTCTTCTCCTGCTAAATGTGATAAATGAGGTATGTATTTATTTTCTTCTGTCAAATATTGTTCTGATAAAAAAACTAAAAAGTTTTTCATTATGGTTGCCCCAACACTTTAATAGATGATGCCATTGGTGTGCTGTTATGTTTTACCTGAATAGAAAAAGCTTTCTGCCCATCTGCCATAACTCTCATGTATGCGCTTCCTGAAGATTTTTCTACTCTAATTTCTTTTGCATTCTTTATTGCATGGTATGCAGGATTATCATGCGATGCTTCGATATGACCCGATGCCGGTCTCCTTGCGCTTTCTCCTCCTTTACCCTGAACTTTTACCCAGGGGATAGCACTTTCATTACTTGCTTTTAAGAAAGTGTTTATAAAATGACTTCTTAGGTCTTCTGTCCCCATCCCCGAGTAATGTTCAAATAAATGATCTCTTGCATCTCGGTGAGTATCGTCTGCTGCTTTCAATGCTTTATCATATAAAGGATTGTTCCTTTTTTCTTCTCCTTCGCCTTTGATAATAGCTGCGCGTTTGCCCACTTCTGCAGGTAAATTATTTTGTGTCTGAAAAAGGGCATGGTGCTCCTTTCCTATATCCGTAAGATTTGTACCCAATTCCGAATCTATAGTTCCAGCGCCACCGTTATGAAATCCTATCTTCTTAGATGAAGATTTTAAAGAAGCACCGAGAAATCCGTGCGCGGCCCCCCTAGGTTTTTTCTTAAATTTTACTATAATATCTGATGGATTTTCTTGTGCGGTTGCATCTATTCCGGTGGCCTGCTCTATAGAACTCCTTGCGGTATTATGTATTTCTGCAATACCTGAATATCCCAAGGATCTCGCATGCTCCATAAAAGCTTGCGCTTGTGCGTGGGCTCTGTCTCCTTGAATCCTTGCCTCTTCGGGACCTAATCCCGAATCTAATATAGCTTTATATTTGTTTGCTTGTTTTTCGTGTTCATCGTCTATCCACTTGTTTCCATTTAAATAGTAACTAAACATATGTTCATTGAATGAACCTCTTGCGGCATTAAATGCTGCAGCAGCTGAACTTTTTTTAGACGCAGTTTTTTCATTTAAATTTTGCATGATGACCCTTTACAAATCCGCGCTCAGTTAAACTTTCATGTATACTATCTTTATCTGCATTATAGAATGTATGCATAATCTCACCGTGCTTATCTTTGAGATGATGTACTTTATTATCCATTTTAACTAAATGGTAATTAGTTTTTTCAGGATGATGATAATGTCCTACGATATCTGGACCTTTATCCATAAAAGAGCTAAAACTAAACATAATTGGTTCTCTATAAATAGTAACTCTATTATTTATATCCTGTGCATACATAAAAAAAGCGCCCCGACGGGCGCTAAAGGGGAACTTGTACAAGTTTTAGATGTGTTCTGACCATGCTTTGACAACCTGATGCAGTACATCGTCGTTGTAATCCATCTTCATAGTATTTACAATCGTGAGAACGATTTGAATATTGTTCTTAACATATCCCTTATTAGAGTCGATTCTGTCGACGCTCGGACGAAAAGGATTTCGTTTTTTGCCTTTTCCGAGTTCCATATTAAAAGGAATCTTTGTGATAGAACACTTTCCTTCGCAATCATCAAACACCTTCTGAATATATTCTGGGGTTAGATTAAATCCTAGCTTACGACCTTCTTTCGCTTTCGCAGCTACCCTAGCTTTGAGAGCGGTATATTCTAGTTTACCGAAGTTCTCGGGCAATGCTTTCTTTGCCCTATGCGATTCCCTAGCTTTCTTGCGAATCGCTGCTTTCTTTGCTGGGGTCAATTTAGATTTAATTCTATTATAATCCCAGCTTGCAAATTTTTCTACGAGTTCTGCTTCTTCAGAAGTCAGTTCTCTCGCTTTTAATCTTCGAATCTGATAAAGACGTTTTGCTTCTTTTCTTAGTTCTGCATCAGTATCAAAATCAATATTCATGGTATCCTCAGTAAAACCCGCTTACGCCTTGCGGGAGCACTTTACTAGCATTGCGCTAGTTGGGAGGCGGGGTGTGCTCGTGTCATTTCTTAAGCGCCGAAGACTTGGCTTCCGGCGACTGCGTAAGCAGCAGCTACCATGCGACGGCTTGGGTTACCAAGGCGATAGGCGGTTTTGCCATTTTTGGTAGTGTTGCTATAGATAGCGAAACCGTCTGCACGGAGTTCGCTGATGCGAGGACGGATAGAGTCCTCGGAAGTACCAGTCAGCCCTGCAAGTTGAGCTGGGGTAAACTGACGACCACTTTTAAGAACATTCAAAACTTTATCTTTCAACATAACTTTCTCCATTCAAATAAAGATTAACTGTAGTATTTTAAACTACAAAATAATTATAATATATCTTTAACAATCTGTCAAGGACTATTTTATCCTTTCTAGATACTCCCTGCCTACCTTACCCTCCTCAATTTCTCGAACAGCAGCCAAAGTCTCTCGTGTCGGGAGATTGAATTTTTTCTTTTTCATTTCCCTTGCACGTAAACTAGCAACCAGAACCATATCATAAAGATTACCGATCTGCAATGCTGCCTTTTCGGAAGTATATCGACCAAAATCTTTTTCTTTCTCTGTCATATTATTATGCATAATGCCTCCTAAGCAATTTTTAAATCTTTCAAACGATCCGCAGCGTATGATGCTGCAAATGCTCTCGGTTTAACCATGGGTATAACATTACAAGTACCTCGTATATATCCTATGGCTTCCTGCATCACACAGTTTGATCCGTGCATCTCATTTGGATTGATATCTAGATGAACTTCGACCTCTCTATCTACCAGCACATCTGCCAATTTAAGATATAGCTCAGATAACTTATAAGCTTCATTCATCAAACGAAAACGAGGACGATTAACCTTTTGATCATAGTCTCTTTCTCGAACAACCTCACCGAAGAGTTTACATCCATTTTTACCATTGATGTGTATTACGATGGCAAGGATATAATCTGCATACCAAATACCGTTGACACGGAATCGTTCGGAATCACAACCGATGTATATTTTAGTTGAGGGGGATTGTTCTTGAATGAAGCTTTTAACTTCTTGGAGATCTATTTTTTTCATGTTCATCCTAAATTGATTAATGGCCCCGATGGACAGAATCGAACTGCCGTGACTGGTTTTGGAGACCAGCGTAATGCCATTATACGACATCGGGATTGCTCATTATTTTATAATTTAGTAAAACTGAAAACTTGGTACCCCGGGAGGGACTTGAACCCCCGACCAATCGATTGAAAGTTGCTTTGGTGGGCCCGGTTGGAATCGAACCAACACTCCCGGCGTTATGAGCACCACGCTTCTCCATTAAGCTACAGGCCCCCAAAACAACCTTTGCGAATATTAATTATATCTTGTTTACGTATTATTTTTAACGGCTTAGGAAAGTCTCTCCACTTAGCTCTATCCCGGTCTGTCTCGTATCCTTTTACTTCAACATATAATTCTAAGTCGGGTAAAAAGAAATCAGGGAAATACTTTCTTGTCCCATTCCACTCATATTCAAACCATTCATTAGATCTTTCTATTCGTATGTTATTGTCTTTGCAATACTGATAAAACTCCAATTCCCATTTACCTTGAAACTTAATACCATCTACAAGTAGTTGTTTAGTTCTGCCCCTATTAGAAGAAGTATAAGATTCAGGATTTTGTTGTACTGCTTTTTTCATTGCTTCAGAATGTATTCGTCTTCTTTCTTCGCTCCACACATGTTTTTTACCTGAATCAGAGAGCTTTTTTCTTGTTTCTTCTCGCAAAATATAAGTAACACCACTCTGTTTAGCTTTCACCCATTGATTAGAGCCTGACCCTTTTTTCGAATGCATAGCATTAAACCAGCTGTCTGTTTTTGGCGGGGGAATTTGCCTGTTAGGATTGGATTTGCAGAGACGCTCATGATTTCTTTTTGAATTTGAATTCTTACATTCTTTACTACAAAACATACAGATGAGCATAGTCGACTCCTTTTATTTTATTTATAAAAAATAAATTTTTGGAGTCGACTGCTCTGACCAACTGAGCTACCAGGGCATTAAAACTTTTCATATTATAATTATAATATCAATCGGTGTCGTTGTCAAGCACTAATTTTGCATTACTTTAGATACTGCTGTCATGACTGCCGCGATTCGCCCAATATCTCTGAGCTGTTCAGTAGTAAAACCTTCTTTCTTTAGAGTCTCGTAGTGAGCTTTAACACAGAAATGACACTTACCAACGATACTTGCAGCCAAGCTATATGCTTCGAAATTTGCTTTAGTTGTACCGCCGTGCGTCGAGATCGCATTCATACGAAGCTGAGCTGGCATACCTGAAAGGTTTGGATCCTCTGCCGTCTCGACATATGGATACCATACATTATTCATACCCATGAGGCTAGCTGCGGTGATGGCTGCTTCCACTTCCTTGGTGTCTTGGATCTGAGTCTGCATCCAAGTCCAAAGCTTGGTATTGCCCGTAGCAAATACTGCTGCTAGAGCGCAACCCTCTGCCAATGCTTGATCCAGGGAACTGCGATTGACAACGTTATCTAGATTGAGTTTCGTGTCCTTGGCATAATCTGGGATTACTGATTTAAGATGATCTACCCATGCGGTCATTGCCCACCTCCTACTTGGCAGGTGGGACAATGATACTTCTTCAAATAATAAAACAGTTCGTTGAAGTTCATTGTCCTTTTCCTTTCTTAGAGTGTCTCTCCGCCTACTGCTCGATTACATGCGCAGAGCTCACCGGTCTGGAGAGCATCTAGGATGCGCAGGGTCTCTTCTGCAGAACGACCAACGTTGAGATTGTTTACTGTTACATGCTGGATGACATTCTCAGGATCAACAATGAATGTTGCACGGAGTGCGACACCTGTCGCGGTGTCGATAACACCGAGTTGATGAGCCAAACCGCTTGGGCTGATCTCTTCGAACACTCCATTATTATACTCTTCCCGAGCATCGCGGAGGGTATCTGCGAACATCCAAGATGTGGTCTTCTTGAGATCTTCGTGAGCATTCTTCCATGCGAGTTTGCAGAACTCGTTGTCAGTAGAACCCATGAGAAGGACTGCATCGCGATCATCGAAGTCACCGTTGAGTTTATCGTATGCGACGATCTCGGTCGGGCATACGAAAGTAAAATCTTTGGGATAGAACATGATCACTTTCCACTTACCGGGGAAAGAATTTTGTGTGATGGTTTCAAATGCGCCATCTGGTGAGAGGGCTCCTGGACGGACACCGGTGACTGCGAAATTAGTAAGTTTGTTGCCAATGGTTTTCAATTCAAAACTCCTATTTATGGTTGAGGATTTTACTGCTTAAAAAATTATATATTAATAGTTTTTATAAATTTACGTCTATTTCTTCATTGTATTTTTTAATAATAACAATAGATGGTGCCCAGGGCCGGACTCGAACCGGCGCGCCGTTTAGATACTGGTGCTCCGAGCCGGACTCGAACCGGCACACCCGAAGATAATGGATTTTAAGTCCATTGCGGCTACCAATTACGCCATCGGAGCATTATTTAAATTATATTTTCTTTTAATTGCTTCCGCAATCTTTTTCTTGTGTTCTTCTGACTTAGGTTTACCTTTATTTGCCTTTCCTCCTGCGGATTTGTTTCCTCTAGAATTCATCCTGCATGCCTCATCATAACCATACTTTTCAACACGCCTTTCCCATACAGTTTTCCAATTAGGATTGTCCAATACAATATTTTCTTTATCGGTTCCCCAGTACAGATGTTTTGGATTAGAACATTTTTCGTTATTACATGCATGGCATAAAAGTATTCTGCCTCTTGGAATAGTTGTATCTAAATATTGAGCTAAAACACCTTTATGATTCGTAGAGTTTCCTCCTCTTTCGCAGCATGATTCCGTTAAATCTAAATGACTTCTTCGCTCTTCTCTACTTCTAGTAATAAATTCTGTAATTTCTAACATATATCCTCCAGTAGTTTCTATTTATTTATAATAAACACATAGAAACTAGGTAGATTTTATGTCTACCTATTTCACCACCAGGGCATATATGGTACTCCCACTCAGATTCGAACTGAGATCATCCCCTCATCTAGAGGCATCGCCGGGGTATAAGTCCGGAGCTTTACCGTTAAGCTATGGGAGCAAATTTTTAAAGAACTGGCGCGACTGAGAGGGATCGAACCTCTGACCTAGACGCTATACTGTTTACATTTTTCTATAGAATCTATAATAACAATGTTTTTGTACTGTGTCAATAGACTATCTAATTTTTTCTTTTGTACTTTAATCGCTTGTGGATTTTTAGGATCCAAAAACAAATCATAATCTTCTAGATAGAAATCTGGAAAATAATTATGTGTTACACCTTCTTCATCTACCCAAGGTATTGGATCAGGCCTAACCCATTTTATTTCCAATTCATCTAAGCGTTTTGCTAACTCCAACTCCCAAGAAGAATCTAATAAGATACCTTTATATTCTACAGTACCTTTCTTTAATCTTCTATGCGGCGATGCCAATGCTTTTTCTCTAAGAAGTTGTTTAGTTTCTTCTGTGTGTGTTCTACCGGTTGATGCTAATCTTTGTTTTTCTTTAGTTTCTTCAGAACAAACAGCACCGTACGAATATTGATTTTTAAAATTCTTTTTAGCAGCTCTTGCTTTAGTTAAATCTTTATTATATTGACTTCGTTTAGGATTTAAATCACACCATCTAGAATGATTAGCAATCTCTTTTTTCTCAAACTCTTTTTTGCAATGTTTACAAATAGACATTTATGTCTCCTAATTAGAATGGTGCGCCTACCAGGATTCGAACCTGGAATTAGGGTTTAGAAGACCCTTGTGATATCCCTTTCACCATAGACGCTTTATTCTATTTATAAAAACATAAATTTAGACCGTTGCTCTATCCACTGAGCTACAGTCGCATAATTAAATTATAAAGTCTAGTGAATAGAAGTCAAGCAAAAAGTTTGAAGTAAATATCTTAAGCTATACTAACTTGTACTCTAGGAAGTGTTGTTTAAAAGATGTAGCTGACCAAGTAGCATATTCATGACGATCATTTATCATGAAATTATCTTGGGGGGAATTATTGAACCAATCCACAAATTCTGCATCATTCAAAAGTTCTTTCAAGCAAGTCATACCATTTTGTTTAGCATAATCCCAAAATTTACTTTTATAAATTGACCCTGCGGCATAATGCAGCATTATCATTTGTTCTATTTCTTTTAATTTTTTTCTAAACCTATAATTACCTTGATCGGGTGTCATAGATCCGTGCCAAATATCATAAGAAATTCTTAATACTTGTTCCACGAAAGTTAAAGATGTTGCTTCCATCGGATCTAAAAAGAACGATGCGTTTCCATTATAAGATATCCTACCTTTGAAATTTTCGTTCCTCACATAGTTATCAAATCTAAAACTATTCGTTTTTTCTGTTGGAGTCAAATTAAACCTAGTAAATACTTCCGGGACGTCAGATTTAATATCATCTAATGTATTGATATCTGCGTTATATAGATATCCGACACTGCAACGATTTTGCAGAGGTATTAAAAAGACCCAACCATGCCTCATAGCCAAGGCAATCGTAACTTCAAATTCTGGTCTTTCCCATTCGCATTGAGTTACATGTACAGCATTTACGGGTATATGTTTAGGTATAGTAAAATTTTCTAAACTTTTTGGTTTACCGGAACAATCCATTACGAAATCGGCATCTACATCTTCGTTATTGATAATTCTTTTTTCTATCATTTTGACTCTAACATCGGACTCAAATCTTTCTTCTACATATTTCTGCAAAATAGTTGCATCAAAATGATAGCTATGCTGCCCGGGTACAAATAAATGAGTAAAATCTTGATTGTGTAACGACCAATCTATTTTTCGTATTCCTAGTTTGGATGTACCTTGTAAATTTTTTAGATCTCTAAAATCAAAATTTAAGATTTTAAAAAGCATGGGAGGAAAGGCTAGGTTCCCACCTTCACCTACTGGTTGGGCTTTTGTTTCTGGATCATAATACCAATCTATTTCCCAATCAGTATAATACATATAGTGCGCTATACTTAAACAACCTGCGGTGCCTTTTCCTATAATTGCTAATTTTTTCATATGGTACCTAAAATGTTGGAGCGGCGAACGGGAATCGAACCCGTGTCGTGAGCTTGGAAGGCTCTCATTCTACCATTGAACTACCGCCGCGATACTATGGTCGGAGTGAAGAGATTCGAACTCCCGACCCTCTGCTCCCAAAGCAGATGCGCTACCAGACTGCGCTACACTCCGTTTATTATTTTTAAACCTCCTACTAATATCTTTTTATTCTTAGAATATGCAGCACAATGAGGGACTTTACTATCAAAATATACAGTTAATCCTTTTGATGGTATTAGTTTTACTAACTCATTTTTGTCAAAGATAGTTTCTCCGTCGGTGCAATCATTTAAGTAAATTATAAAAACATAATCTTCCGCATTCACATGATCGTGCCAATCCATAGCAGAACCTTCAAAGTGTCCATAATCGAAAAAATGAACAAATTTATATTCTAATCTTGCGTTATGATAGTATTCTACAGATAACTTTAGTTCAGTTAAAATTTTTCTAAAATGCCAAGTAATATTACTAGAATCAAATTTATCTATGTAAGTTAGTATATTATTAGAACACCAAACTTCGGAAGTAAGTATACCCTCATTTGATAAAAAACAAGGTATTGTATTATTGTTTCGTATTAGAGTATAAAATGATTCTAAAACTTTTACTTTTTTGTCTGAAAGAATTGAAATAATCATAATTGTATCCTTGGTGCCGCTTGAGAGAATCGAACTCCCATCAGAGGATTACAAATCCACTGTATTACCATTATACTAAAGCGGCGAAATGGCTCCGGATCCTGGGCTCGAACCAGGGACCAAATGATTAACAGTCATCTACTCTACCGCTGAGCTAATCCGGAACAGACAAATATATATTATAGTCTAGTGCACAAAGAATAAATACCATGCAAGATTTATACGAAATACTCGGTCTATCTAAAGACTGTACGCAAGAACAAATTAAACATCAATATAGAATACTCGCTCGCATACATCATCCCGATATGGGAGGTGATGAAGAAAAATTTAAAGAACTCAAATTAGCATATGAAGTACTAAGTGATCCTGAGCAAAGATCGGAATATGACAAGAGTGGTACTGTCAATCGAAGGATAGATATCTATCAAGAAGCAAAGATGAATCTTTCTAATTTATTCTTTATGATATTGCCAAATATTAACCCTGATACAGATAATATACTCGACATATGTAAAAACGAATTAGAAAAATCCATAACAAATTTAGAAAATGATAAAGTTAACAGTAACACCTATATCTCAAAATTGAGTTTAGTTAAATCTAAGATAAGAATAAAAGATGATTTAGAAATAGAGGACATCTTTTCTTCTTTCTTAACTAATGCCCTAGATGCTAGGCAAAATGATCTTAACACATTTGATAGAAGAATAGAAGTTGCTAAGGAGATGTTAAAGATCATTGATAAGTATCATTACGGATTCTTCGAACTTCAAAATGGAATAACTGAGGGTGGCGGATTCCGTCATGAATAATTGGTGGATGACCAGGGATTCGAACCCCGTTCCCGAAGGCACTGATTTACAGTCAGCTGCGGTCGCCAATGCCGCCCGTCATCCAGAAACCATATTGAAGCACACTCATCCATCTCTTTTTTAGGCACCAGACCGGAGCGACCGGGGTTTGAAATGCTTGGCGATATCCTGGGCCTCTAGATGATGGGTGCATGATACCATAGTGAAGCACACTGCTGAGTCGTCGAATGTGCAGCCTGGATGAATAATCCAGCGTGATCAGTCCTCTCCGCGGATGCTCTGTGTTGCTGAGAGCAATGTGCTTCACTATGGTGCCCGGGGCCGGAATCGAACCGGCACGCCTTTTTATAGCGAGGGACTAGTCCCTCGCGTCTACCTGTTTACTACCCGGGCAAAGACTTTTTAAATTTTTTAAAGAACGATACCAGGAGACCTTTCGGTCTCTGAAGATTACATCAATGCTTCTTCGAGTTCTTCGATATCGAACTCTTCCTTCTCTTCTTTCTTGATCTTATCAGCAACAGCCTTAACTTTTGCTGCGGTCTTAACTGCAGCAACATTTGCCTTCACCTTTTTAGGTTTGGCAATCTTTGGCTTAGCAACTTTGGCTACGCCGGACTTCTTGTCCATGGTCTGAGTAATAAGATCTTTCCATTGTTCGAACACTCCGCCGGTATCGAGGAGATGTTTGCATGCCTCGGCCTTGGTCATTGGTTTTGGAAGTTCGATAAGTTCGAGGGGAGAATGCCCGCCCTTTGCGAGTAATTTGGTGCGGGATACGAGATCGTTCGCAAAACGAACCTTGGTCACACCATTCTGTGTAGAAACACCTGCAACTGTAAATGTCATAACAACTCCTTTGGTTGATTAAAAGTACCGCTCACAACATAATTTTAACATCTATCGTTCACCTTGTCAAGCACTTTTTTGGAGTGCTTACAATATTGGCGAAACTGGTAACCCAAACAATCACAGATCGCTTTACCATCCGAATAGAAAACAGTATATGTCTTCTTGGATTGTCTTGAGGTCACTTTGAAGATCCTGCTTTTAGCTTGATCCTCGCTTTTCTTATATCCAATAATAAAGGATTTCAATATCATGGATACGGGATAGTTCGGATTACCGGTAGCTACACTCACGTAGTCCGAACTTAACCAATTCGGGTTTTCTACAACTTTACCTTTATAGGTACGTATGTCGTAGTCTACCCCAAGCAGATTAGATTTAGTTTTGGTAGTAATCTCTACCGAGGACCCTATTCTATAATTCATCGCTTCGGGAACCTTGCGGTCGGATCACTGAAAACACGTCCACCCTTGTTCTTAGCATTGGCTGTCCGAACTTTCGGGGGTCTGCGTTCTTTGACCCGTTCTACGGTTCCGCCGGCTAATTGAAATACTGCGAGTTCGGCTTCCGCTTCTGCTCTGAGTTCTGCTTTGGTCTTCATCTTTTTCTCCATTTTTTATATTATAAAGCCAAATGGTTAGATTGTCAAGCCCTCAAAAGGCATCGTAAGTCATTGATTTTCGGATAACAAAAATCCCGGATTTCTCCGGGATCGGTTATTATGCTTTATCCTTTTCCTTATCTGTTACCTCGATCACCCCCTGTGATTCAAAGTAATTAATCGTATCTACTATGCCCCGTTGATGTCCCCATTTCCAGCATAAGTAACATGCTAATAATTGTAAAGCAATTTGAATCATATCCATCAATGAAAAAGTAATATTTTCCATACCATCTCCTTTTAGTTATTGTTTTGGGCTTCTTCTTGTTTTTCCTCCCTTTTTATTTTTGCGAACCAAGTAGATGGTTTCTGTTTTAAAGTTTTATAAAGATCGTGCTCAAGTAAAAATTTAGCCACCAACGCATTTTCTAGACCGTAAGCTTCGATCTCCCAAGGTTGATCCCAGTAGGAAACATTGTCTTCAACTAACTGACCTTGCCACACTTTGTAATATTTATTCTTAACATATTTGTCTTTCATCTCACCCTTAGCCATCTGTTTAAGGTGCACCATTTCATGTGCAAGAACTAAGAACATGAATATCTTTTTCTTAGTTCTTCCTATCTCAAGGATGAAATCTCTAGGAGGATAAGGCCAATTCTCTTCACAATCACAATATCCACCAACCTCTAAATCATCCAGTATCTGAATTTTCAAATTGATATTTTTCTTTAACTGCTTAGATAGCAATTTATCTGCGAATGATTCTGCAGCAAGTTTCAGAAGATTAGTTAATTCTCTATCCTTAGCACCAACCACAGTTATATTCATGTAATATCCTTAGACATAATTATTTATTAAATGGTTTTCGCATTGCTAATAATAATTTTTGTAAAGCATATGGAATCTGCCCTTTTGGTGCTGGCTTTGGTTGGGAAATTACTTCGGGTAATACATTATGAGAAACTTGCATATTGTTTATAGAATTGCTAGCATATTCCGAAACTCTAAGAGGCATAGGAATATCCAATTCTGGAATATCATTCATTCTTTTTGATAATAATGTGGATGACAGTTTATTGCTTCCTAAAGTTTTCATCTCAAACCTTTATCTTTGAAAAATCTTTTCTGTTTTTTAAAATTACCTTGCTGACATTAACTGTTTCAAAAGTTTCTTCTGAAATTTTTAAACCAGAATCGGTCAAACCTTTCTGAGCTGACTGTTCTAGATCATATAGTCTCATCTTGGCCCTGTCAACTCCTATAACGAACCTCTTATTTACTGTAGGATCGTTGTATCGATTTTTGAGTTGCTTGACCAAAAGTTGATTTAATTGTTCAAGATCTTCTGTAGATATGAGTGCGAACATAAAGTCTACTGTCGCAGGAAGTCCAAAAGATTCAGAAGTATCTGTTAGTTCCACGTCAGTATTACCATATCCTCCTCGTGTGGTCTGAGTAGCACTGAGGATAGGAACATTTTCCTCAACAGCTAACCCCCTAAGTTCTTCTGCAATAGATTTAACCAAAGTATAAGAATTGATATTGGCGCCTGCTTTAAATCTAGAACTGGCGCAAATATTTAGATAATCAATAACAATTAAATCTGGTTTAAATTGCCGTTTAAGCTGTAGTTCATTCAGCAATGCTTTGAAGTGACCTACGTGTGCGCCAGTAGTGGGATATTCTTTAATGATCAACTTTCCCTGTGTCTTGTCTTTTATCTTTTGGATTCTGTTCTCATAGATTTGCTTTGGAACATCTTTTAACTGATCTAAGGTAATGTTCATTAGATTCGCATCTATCCTCTCGGCGATCCTTTCTTCTGCCATCTCCAAAGTAATATATAGAACATTCTTTCCCTGAGAAAGGACAGATGATGCAACATGGCACATGAATAAGGATTTACCCACACCTGTACCTGCCAGGACAACATTTAAAGTCTTATTAGGAAGCCCACCATTAGTTATCTTATTGAAGTAATCTAAATCAAACGGTATCCTAGTTTCTTTACGATGATAGAATTCATATCGACTATCAAAGTCATCGATATAATCATGTCCGACCTTATGATCAAAACACACCCCAAGAGCTTCTTGAAGCATCGACGGAATACCATCCTTAGACTTATTGGCATCTCTTCCGTCGAGAATAGAAATAGAATTTAGGATAGCATTGTAGATTGCTTTGTCCTTGCAGAATTTTTCTGTTTCAGAATATAACCATTCTTTGTTATGTTCTGTAGGAACTAATTCATTTACTATCTGTACTGTTTCCTTATATTGATCCTCAGTTAAGCTCTTATCATTCTGTAAGGAAATTACCAGAGCATCCTTATTTGGATTCTCGTTATACCGTTCTACAAATTCCAGTATTTTCTTAAAAACTATCTTTTCGTTATTGTCTACAAAATATTCTTGTTTGAGAAAGGGGCCGACCTTTCTCAAATATTCATCACTATGTATCAGATTCTGAAGTATCAGTTTTTCTATATTCATTTTCGTAATGTTCTATCGCCTTTTTTAATACATCCTCGACAACTTTTCCGACAATATTTTCAAACTCAAGACCTTCAATGTCTTTCTTATCCATACCTTCTGGTGCTTTAATAACGGTATAATCTATAGATAGATCATTGGAATCATCGTCTGCGAATTTTATTTCATTGAAACTAATTATGGTATTGGAAAATAACCCTTCCGTTATTTCTACACCCCAAAGATCCTCTACTTCATTTTTAATACCCCAGGGCCTATACTGTTCCTGCATTTTCAAACTCCTCATCTATTTCCTGAGTAGACATTTCTTTCTGTAACATTTCTGTGCCAGCAATTCTATAATTGTCCTCAATATATTGTCTAAAAGATTTATCTGTCAATACAGGCATCCAAAAATCTCTAGTATAGGTATCCTTTAAACGATATTTCTTTTCTTCACCCTTCAAAGAATACCAACCGTTCGAAGGTTTAACAACATATCCTCCTTCAATCGCAATATCCAATAAGCCGGACCATGTGCTGATACCTCCCTCGAATGTAACTTCAATGGGAATCTTAGATTTCTCTTTTACGAATCTAGATTTTTCAACATTGATAACAAAATTATAACCTACAACCTCGGTGCCATCCTTTTCCTGCTGCCTACCAATGATAAAGATATTGTCTGCAGAATAATAAATACCTGTGCCACCGGAAACAATCTGTTTAGGATATAGTCCAATTTCAGCATAAGTATGGTTCACTACAACCATTGGGATATCTTTAATAGTCAAGTGAGGCGTAACCATTCTAAATAGCGATTTCATCTGCTTAGCACGAGTCATATCTGCTACAGATTTGCCTTCGAGCGCATCCTCAACCTCTTTTTTCGAAGCAAGATTACCCACCGAATCTACAATAATGATTACTCTTTCGCCCCTCTCTATATTATTGAGTTGCGACATGATATCAAATTTTAACTGTTCAATGTCGGTAATGGGGGTGTGAAGTACTCGATCGGTATCAATCCCGAAGTTATCAAAATAAGACTGAGGACTACCAAACTCAGAATCATAAAATAAAACAACAGCATCTTGATATTTGTCAACATAAGATTTTGCTAATAGAAGAGAAAATGCAGTTTTAAAATGTTTAGATGGCCCGGCAAATACTGTAAGGCCGGGGGTTAGACCACCATCTAAAGTTCCTGATAGTGCTACATTCATCATTGGAACAGAAGTCTGAATCATATCTTTCTTATTAAAGAATTTAGATTTATTCAGTACTTCTGTTTCTTTGATAGTTGAATTCTTTTTCAATTTTTCAAGTAAGGACATATAACCTCCGTATAGATATATTCATATTATAATGTATATTGCGTAAAAAGTCAATTGCACCAGCTTTGTTTTGCCTCGCCATAATACTCTCTAGCATGCCCATTGGTTATCAAACCTTGCCGAAGGCTTTGTCCATTAACTAAAAGGTCCCCCAATACGCGACCACCAAACTTATCCCAACCATAAAGAACAATTTTCCTATCACTACCCGAATTTACAAAATCCTTAGTAAATTTTGATGCATCTTGAGCCATTTGATTTTCTTTTGGGCATTGTGCCCGTTGTCCCTTCTCGGGTGTATCTACACCAAAAACCCGTAGTGAAAGTTCAGGTTTAAGGGGAGCGGGTAAAAAGGGTGCAGCAAATACTACAGTATCACCATCTTTAATTGAGAGAATTTGTGCGTCATACGTAACACCTTTCGGTTGTTTTTGTGCAAATGCAGATGTTGCTAAAATTAAACCTGTTGCTATAACTAGTAATGTTTTCATCCGAATAATCCTTCTAAAGTTGCTTGTGGTTTGGCCGACCATCCTATACCTTCCAAAATAGTATTAATTGGTTCTAGGAAGGATTTTTCAAACATAGTATTATAATCGGCATATTTCTTAATATTCAATTCATTGGGAATAGATGAAACGAATGCTATACAATTTTCTCCAATGATATTGGGCTCTTTGAGATATAAGAACTTGATCTTATCGCCTTCCTTAATTCTCTCATATTTCTTATCTAATTTATTTGTCACTAAATGATAGTTATAAAGCAAAGCTCCGCGGACATGCATCGGTGTTCCTTGTTTATAGATACTTGCTCTATCCGAATATTTATCCAATCCATTTACGCTTCTAGGAAAAGAAATGGATTCTGGCGATAACTTTTTATACTCATCCTCAAAATTTCTAACATAAGTCTGTAGATCATTTTCAGTTTGAGTTAGGATGATTTTAACTGCATTGCGTAAAGCATCTCGAACGGGTTCGGGTGTGGATGATCTAACGATCTCCAGTCCCATAACTTTCAATTTGGGTTCTGCGTATTGAACACCTTCATTATTATATACGTTTAATGCATATCTTTTCTTAGCTACCCATATGCCTCTATCCGCAATAACTTCTCGTTTAAAGGATATTCTGTTGTCAAATGCATTAGTATAATCCGCAAGCTGATCTGTAGCTGTTTGAAGAAACGATTCTATTTTCTCATCACACACTTTATCTAAAATCTTTACTAATTTTTCCTTGGGAGTATCCTTGAAGAATTTTTGCACTAAAGGTTCCAATGTAATATAGCACGCATCTGTATCTGAATAAAAAGAATACATATAATTCTTAGTACCACATATTTTATTTAAGTTATCATTCAATGCCTTGCCGATAGTTTGAATAATAAACTGCCCTGTTAATGTAATTCCTTCAGCTATCCTATCATCATAGAAACGAAAGTATTCGTTTGCCATTGCACCGAATAGGGAATTCATTTGAATTTTCCTAGCCATCTGGAAGTTATTAAATTTAGATATTAATTTCTTATATTTTGGATCCTTAGTTTCTTCAAACTTTTTCTGAGCATCCAACATGGACTTCT
>OGVL01000004.1_pt1 | contig 32464 bp, 25 predicted proteins | sample 1575781 | NCBI WGS metagenome assembly OGVL01 (sample SAMN07581553, study PRJEB24739) | freshwater metagenome | place: Singapore | collected 2015-04 | reverse complement strand
ACACACTCTTTCCCTACACGACGCTCTTCCGATCTGTTTCCCAGTCACGATAAAATCCTCATGCATATGTCGCGCCTGCTGTGTACCACTGAGTACCAGTCGGCGCTATAAATTGTAATGTGCCACTTGCTTGCATAGTATATCCGGCGTTCGCGGATAAACTATTAATTGTTCCACCACTTGCTGGGTATACTAATAAACTATTAGCAGATGTATTTGTTATAGTCAACATCATACCGGCTGCTGCTGTAGGTAATGCAACACCTTGTCCACTTGATACAGTAGACACAATATTCATTTCTTTGGTTAATACAGTTGCAGTGCCTTGTGTTGATCCTGCAGCACTGATACCTGTACCCACACTTCTAATATGGTATGCTGTAGCAATTACGTTTGCACCCTGTACATTTCCACTAGAAGTTAAACTGGTTAATGTTCCAACTGATGTAATATTTGGTTGTGCCGCAGTAGTTACAGTACCTGCTGTTGTAGCACTGGTTGCTGATGTTGCACTTGATACGGTACCAGTTACGTTAGCACCTGCAATAGCACTGAGTCCACTACCATTACCTGTGAATACACCTGTGTTAGCAGTGATATTGACAGCAGTTACAATACCATTAACTCCTAGACTAGTCAATGTACCTGTGCTTGTGATATTTGGTTGAGCCGCAGTTGTGACTGTACCGGCTGTAGTTGCGCTTGTGGCTGCACCGCTCAACGCACCGACAAATGTTGTCGCAATGATAGAACCATTAGCTAGGTTAGCAGTAAATGAAGCGTTGCCTGTTTGTTGTACGTTTCCTGTTATAGCGTTAGCAAAAGTCAGATAATATGTACCAGTAGATTGTGTAGCTATCGCGGTAAAATCTGACACGTTAGCATAACTTGCATTAAGGTTAGAGACTCTTGTTGTGCTACTCACTGTTAATGGTGCTGTACCAGTCGATACATTACTCACTAAGAAACTTGCTGTTATGTTGCCAGCAGTTGCGAAATTACCTGATGTAGTACTACCTGTCACTAATAATGATGTCAATGTGCCAGTACTGGTGATATTGGGCTGTGCTGCGGTCGTCACCGTACCCGCAGTAGTTGCGCTAGTAGCAGCACCACTCAATGTGGCAGTAATTATGTTAGCACTAAAGCTGCCATTCGTGTCCCTAGCAACCACCTTACTAGCTGTGCTAGCACTAGTTGCATCAACAGCCGCTGTAACTGCTGTACCACCATTGAAACTTGTACCTGTTAGATAACTGCCCAATGTCAATATATTTGTAGTATTTGCTGTGACTGTACCTGAACTGCCCAGTGTTATAGAAGTGCCATTTACACTAAGTGATGAATTTGCTAATCTTGCTTGTGCCAATGTACCCGTACTGATGTTGCTTGCGTTAAGTGCCGTCAAACCACTACCATTACCAGTTATGACACCTGAATAGAATATATTACCTTCTTTACTAACTGCGAACTTACTTGCATTAGATATTTGTAAATCTAATAACAACGAATTTGCAGCAGATGAGGTATCTGTAATATTTGCCTCGAATGCGCTGAATTGAACACTGGAGTTATTCCATGTCTGTAGAACAGTCAGAGCATGAGTATTAGCTGTCACAGTGCCGGCTGATACCGTCGTTGCGCCGGCGTTTAGATTGCCACTGACAATCAAAGATGATAAAGAACCCACGCTTGTGATGTTTGGTTGGGCCGCAGTTGTCACAGTGCCTGCAGTTGTTGCACTACCAGCACTTGTTGCATAAGTAGCATTCGCTACAGTTCCACTCACATTAGCTCCGGCTACGCTATTCGCAGTTGTAGCATATGCTACTGCGCCACTCACATTAGCTCCGGCTACGCTATTCGCAGTTGTAGCATATGCTACTGCTCCACTAATATTGGCACCATTGACGCTAGATAAACCATAACCATTTCCTGAAATATTTCCTGAATTAATATTACCAGTAACTATCAAGTTACCTAATGTACCAATTGTAGTTATGTTTGGTTGTACGTTAGTTGCTAATGTACCAACAATATTTGTAGCACCCAAATTACCAACGTTAGCATTACCACTCACATTCAAGCTACCGGTGATTGCTAACTGTGGATCATTAAATTTTATATTACCGCTAGCTGATATGGTATTAGCACCGGAACTATAAAGTAATGTGTTTGCTGCTCCTGGTATGATTTGACTTACAACGCTTCCCCAAGAAAGAATGCTTCCATCGGTGTATAGAAATCCAGGACCACCTGAAATCTTCAAATTTCCTGGTGCACCTAATGTGACGTTAGCAGTATTAGCAAAATTTATTGTACCATTTCCCGATACAGTGAAATTATTTGATGTTTTATCAAATTTAAAATTTGTCGATGCCCCTAAAGATCCGGCGTCATTGAATTGAATTTCAGTGTTCGATCCTGCAGCAGCCGCAGTATCAGCACCCCATGACAAATTGCCGGCGCCATCAGTCTTGATAGTATATCCTGAGGTTCCGCCCGGGATCCTAAAGTTTGCTATATTACTGATATAAATATTGCTACCAGTGAAGTTCGCATTACCCGTCACACTTAAACTAGTTAATGTACCAGTGCTTGTTATGTTTGGTTGACTTGCTGTCGCTAGTGTACCGGTCAATAATGTACCTGATACATTACCTGCACTGACATTACCCGTCACACTTAAACTAGTTAATGTACCAGTGCTTGTTATGTTTGGTTGACTTGCTGTCGCTAGTGTACCGGTCAATAATGTACCTGATACATTACCTGCACTGACATTACCCGTCACACTTAAACTAGTTAATGTACCAGTACTTGTGATATTGGGTTGGGCAGCCGTTGTTACAGTACCAGCCGTAGATGCGCTAGTGGCTGCTCCACTCAACGCGCCGGTGAATGTAGTAGCACTGACATTACCTGCGTTTATATTTCCTGTGACACTAAGACTGGTCAATGTACCAGTACTTGTGATATTGGGTTGGGCAGCAGTTGTCACTGTACCTGCAGTTGTTGCACTTGTTGCCGCTCCACTCAACGCGCCGGTGAATGTAGTAGCACTGACATTACCTGCGCTTATATTTCCTGTGACACTAAGACTGGTCAATGTACCAGTACTTGTGATATTGGGTTGGGCAGCAGTTGTCACTGTACCGGCTGTCGTGGCTGATGTGGCTGCACCACTCAACGCACCTGTGAACGTGGTAGCACTGACGTTACCTGCGCTTATATTTCCCGTAACTGATAATGATGTCAGTGTACCTGTACTTGTGATGTTTGGCTGTGCTGCTGTAGTTACAGTACCGGCTGTTGTCGCACTTCCGGCACTCACTGCATATGTTGCGTTCGCTACAGTACCGGTTACATTAGCACCAGCGAGTTGAGTCAATCCACTACCGTTGCCCGTGAATATACCTGTATTTGCCGTGATGTTTGCGGCAGTCACAACACCGTTAACACCTAATCCAGTCAATGTTCCTAGACTAGTTATATTGGGCTGACTTGCTGTTGATAATGAACCTGCTAATGTTGCACCAGTCACTGTACCTGTAGCAGTTAGATTACCAGTAGTCAGAGTATTGATGTCAGTACGATATGTTAAATCTGCGTCGGCTCTAACAATTTGATTCGTTGTCCTATTCTCTACGAATGTAGGATAGAATATTGTAGTTAATCCGTTAGTATCTAAAATATTAACAATATTTGCTGTGTTGGCGTAGGTAGCATTCGCTACTGCACCACTCACATTAGCACCTTGTATGTTGCTAATGTTTCCGCCTTCGCCAGCAATGTTAGTAAATGTTCCTCGTGTTGCGGATATGTTACCTGCAATTAGATTAGCACTTATATTTGCAGTACCAGTTATATTTGCACCTGTCGCCGTGATCACTAATACATTACTGACACCGTCTACTGATACGGTAACATTACTATTAGCGTTGACGATAACATTACTATTACCATTTATTAAAGAAGAACCATTAGCAGTGTTAGAACCTGTTACTACTAATTGTCCACCTTGGGGATTAGTTAATATCAATGCAGATGCATTTGCCTGCAAGGTAGCAGCACCCAAATATATAGTACTATTTGCTAAGTAGATATCTTTGAATCTATTTGTGTTGTTACCTAAATCATATGTGATGTTAGCATTAGGTGTGATGTTACCACCGATTACCAATCCAGTCAATGTACCTAAACTTGTTATGTTTGATTGCGCATTGTCAACAACCGTATTCGCTGTTGACGCATGCGTTGCATTTGATATATTGCCAGTAATATTACCAGTAATGTTAGCACCCGGAACATTTGTTAATCCGGATGCATTACCATAAAAGGCACCTGAGTTTGCAACTATATTGGGTGCTGTTATATTCCCACTCACGCCCAGACTAGTCAAAGTACCAACACTTGTGATATTTGGTTGCGCATTAGTTGTTAATGTACCAGTCAAATAATTGGCGATTACCAGATTACCTAAACTGGCATTACCGGATGATAGATTACCCGTGATACTTAAACTTGTCAGTGTACCTACACTTGTTATATTTGGTTGTGCATTATTAACAACCGCATTCGCTGTTGAAGCATGGGATGCATTAGCGACAGTTCCTGATACATTAGATCCTTGAATATTACTTAAGTTATTTCCCGATCCAATAAAATAATTAGCACTAGCAGCATTACCTAAATTGGCATTTCCTGTAGATATATTACCTGTCACACCTAATATGCCAGTAATATTAGCATTTATCGATACTGTTAGATTACCCGCAGCACTTATATTACCGGCAGAACAATTTGATGTTATTGTAGCATTGTTTGCGTTAAGGTTACCTACGTTAGCATTTGATGTCACGAATAAATTATTTGATGACGACAGGGCGATATTAGCGTTGACATAATTTGCAGTTAATGTACCACTGATAGCTATATTTCCAACGTTTGCGACATTAGATGGTAAATCGATTGTAAGAATCTGTCCAGATGATGTCAATGAGGCATATGTAGCAGCGTTATTACCAGTACCTATACCAATACCCAATGTACTAGTTTCAACCTGTACGCATGCGATATTAGCAGTGACAATGACATTACCAGTGGGGCTGTTAACACTGATACCCGCCCCGGGTGTTTTATTGATAGAGGAAACTGCTTGGTCGGCTAGACCTGAAAACACTTCCGTGAAGTTTTCTTGTACTTTTTGGAATGCAGTTCTTATCGCATCTGCGCTTGGATCGTCTGGAAATGAACCAAAATCAATATTTCGTTGTGCCATGTCTAATCACCTTATTTTGTATTTATCGTTTTTTCTTAAAGGCGTTAGCCAAAAAAATACCCGGAGTTCCGGGTATTTGAGAGAGGCATAAAGTTTTATTTTATGCCGCTGAGTGCCTTCCATTCATCTAATGGGTCAGCACCCTCTTTAATATTCGTTCTCTCTTCATCACCGGCGAGTACAGGAACTGTCTGTTGGCCTGTTGATTTCTTCTTATTCAAGCCGCTCGATATGACATTCATCATAAAATCAATATCTGCTTCGAAAGTTTCTTCTCTGAACTCTTCAAGTGTCTGTCCTGCGTCATTTGCCCATTCTGTGAGGTTTTCACTACCTTCATTCATGCTTTTCATAGCAAGGGCTTTATCTTCTTCTGCTTCTGCGTTTTCGTCAGCAGTAGTTTCGGCTGCACCGCTATCAGGTGGATTTGCTTCTGCTACTTCACGTTTTGGAACAGTACCTGCTAATTTTTGTAACTCTTCCATGTCTGTCTCTGCAACTTCACGTTTTGGAACAGTACCTGCTAACTTTTGTAAATCTTCTAAATCTGTCTCTGCAACTTGTTCAAGCCGTTGATCGTCTGTTTCTACTTCGCCAACCATTTCTTGGCTTTCATCGCATTCATAGTCTGATTGACCATATGCTTCACATGTATCATCATGGTCATGATCCTCTTCACTTTCGTAATCTTGAACTTCTGATCCTTGCTCTATACCGGCTATTTTCTTCATTAGACCCATCATACCGTCATGATCACCAACTACTTTAATACCACCGTGGTCTACACTTGAGTCACCTTCTGGTGCTCCATAATTACTTGAAGGACCGCTGTCCCCAAATAGACCTAGACCAGCTTGCTTGATGAAACCCAATAATTGCTCTGCTTCACCATCTTGTGCCGAAACACTAACGGTGTCTGGCATCCCTTGTTGACCTTTGCTGATACTTACGCTCATGCCTTCGTCAACTTGCTCACCTTCAGTTAATAATGAACTTAACTGCTTGTCTAGTGATTCAAATGCGAATTCATCGATTTTTGAACTATAATCACTTCTGTCTGTAAATGTCTTACCACCAACAGTAAATTTATCACCCTTATCAGTCTTTGCAAGAGCGGCAGTAAATGCATTACCTTCTTCCATGTCACGGTTCCAATAACTATTTTCTTGATCCATTGCAGAAAGCAAATCTTCGAAATCAATACCAACATCTGCTAACGCTTTATCTAGTGCTTCAAGTGATCTTGGGCTAATTATTTTGTCTGTTACTTTACTTGATGGTAACCCACTACGCACTGCGATAAAAAGATTTGCGATTGATTGATCACCGGTCTTTTGTATTGCTTCTCTACCTGCACTTCTTACTTTGCTTAAAAAGTCTGGATCATTGAAATCGTAGCGTGATAGACCTTCCGCCATTGCAGGCTGCGCGGCTGCTTGACTTGCCATACCACCTGTTGTGGCTGGTGGAGTTGCAGGTGCACCAGGTACTCCTGTCTCACCAACTAAACCTTGTACTGGCATCATGCCATAACACTCATCAAGACCTTCTTTGAAGCCTTCATGATAACAACGTGATTCTTCCATATCTTCGTAACGGCAATTATAACCTTCTTTTGCAAGAGCATGTGATTTGCCGAGAAGTCTTGCTGCCGTGTGTTTATGCATACTTTCGTTCACCTTCTTTTTATCTGTTTTATTCTCCCCATCCTTTTGATGAGCTTTCACTTTCTGTTCGGTTTCTTTCTTGTCTTTATTTGACTTGTCAACATTTTTTTGAAGTGTGCCTGCAAAATCTTTCTTTGTCTCGATTACTTTAGCACTACGACCTGCACCTAAACCGGCGCCCATGTCTACTTGATCACTAGGAATATCGGCCTCATCCATTTTATCATGTTTAGCTCTTATTTGAGCCATCTTTTCTTTGCTTGCGCCTTCTCGTCCGGCTTTGCGTAATGCATCCATGCCTTCTTTGCCATACTTCTTATTACCTAAATATGCCTGTAATCCGCTCTCTTCTACATCATCTTCGTTCATCTTACCCAACGTTTTAGCGAGTTGCGCTTGCTTTTCTGTCTTAGCAGGAAAATCATCTTTGTTTGCTAGTACTTTTTTAGCAAATGCAGAGGTAGACATATTATGTGCTTTTGCCTTCTTAGTGAAGGCTCCTGGATGTTTGATAGCACCCTTGATCCATTTCTTACCGTCACCTTCTTCAGCCATTTCCTCCTTGCCACCGGTCATAGTGACTTCCCCTTTAGCAACTGAACTTTGTAATGCTTTAATTTTATCTGCTGGACCTGTAGCAACAACTTTACCAGATGCAGGATCTTGTAATTGGGTAGCGCCTGGTAAAGGCTTTACTGTTAATTGTTGTCCTGGAGCTGCTTCATCAAGCATCTTCTTATTCATCTTTTCAAACCAATCTTTTAGCGTATGTTTCTTAGAAGGAAGTTTATCTAATTCTTTACTTTTCTTTGGCTTATTACCAATCAAAGCGCCTTGAAGGCTCTGTGCATTATCATATTTTTTGACTTGACCTGAATCATCAGCACCTTTCTTAGGGCGCCCACGACCGCGTTTGGCTTCCGGTTCTTTTTTATTATCACCCTTTTCTTCACCCTCTTCATCGGTGTCATATTTACGACCATACCCACCTGGGTCAGCAGTGTGCTTACGACCAGTGTGTGTCTCCTTAGTTGCTTCACTAAGGAGGCTTAGTTTATCTAACATGTCTTTGAAATTCATTTTGGTGGTCCTCTAAATTAAGCCATTGCGCCTGTCTTTGGCTTAGGTGGTCTTGAAATCTTACTCATCGGGCTATCTGGAAATGTTTTGTCATCTAAATAAGGTTTGAATGGATCGAATGCATTGGGTGTTTTCTTACCGTCAAATTGCATCTTCATCTTGTTATCCTTAGTTTGAGTTTTAATACTCTTTAAGTAACTGTCACCGTATGCCTTGCTTGCTTCTTTGGCACCGGCTTCCTGTTCTAACTTCTCATGCGTCAATACAGGAGTATGACTCATTTGATTCTCATAACCCTCGACTTCCCTATTAATGCTATCATTATACTTAGTATCAATAACACGAACCATATCTACATTATAACCTAGTAACTGAGCCATCTGTTGAATCATTGGTTCTGTAGCAGGATATCTGAAATTAGCTTTGATGATCGTGATTGGTTGATTTGAAACGTTAGGAAATCCATATGGATCCTTCTGGATAGGAGTCGTTGTGGGCTCACTAATATCTATAGGATCGAATTTCTTCAAATTATATTTGAACATGTCTAACCAATTCTTATCTACTTCACCAGCAATTTTGATAGTGTAGTTATAAGTCTTGATGCTTTCTGTGATATACTGTTTCAAACTTTTCATAATAGATTCCCGTGTCTAATATTTATCATTACTCTTGATTTTTATTGTTTAGGATTTTGAGTAACTCATTACGATCTAATGCTTGACCTGCCCCTAAAGGAACGTTATCGATCTCTTTATCTCTATCGATAGATTTAGCATCTAGTGCCGCTTTCTTTAACTGTAATTCTATCATTTTTAATTTCTTATTGAGTTTCGCTGTCTTTGCTGTGATCGCATGTCCAAGCATAGTTCCGGCGACACCGAAAATTTCAGCACTGAAGCGGCTATCTACTTGCATGCCCAAATCCATCAAGTCTTTATAACTAGAGGTAGCCATATCAGTTAATTCGTCCATCTCATTGTCAGCTGCTTCGAGGCCCCGTACTTGTGGTAGTGCGTTCTCGATCTTTTCTAAATTGTTATATGCTTCTTTAGTGATACCCTCTACTAAGGGTGAGGTGAGTTCATCGACAGTCGTTTTCTCTTCTACTAGTGGGAATTCAAATATCTGTTCGAGTTTTTTAGTCATATAGTATTTATTTACCTTTTCTTTCCTTGATAGAAAAGGTCATCTTCTGTTATGACTCGGAATGTATATCCTTGTTGCTTGCAGTACGCCATAGCGGCCGCCCATTTAGCATGATTGATCGCTACTACTAATCTATCCCTGACACTGGCTACCCTGCTTTCGATGAGGCTTTCTTTTTTTGGTTTAATCTCTACTACTTCTGCTATCTTTTTACCGTATCTGTTTTCATATACGACAAAGAAATCAGGAACATAGTTAGTGATCTTACCCGTCACGGGATGTTTATAAGGAATTCGCAAAGCCTCACTAGCCCAATACAATACATTCTTGTGAGTATCACAGAATGTCATGAATGTCAGTTCCCATCCTGAGCGATACTTAGGATTATGTTTTCCTATATATTTCTGAGGATTCTTGGGAGTATATTTACCCTGTGCCCAGTTAGCCATTTCATAGAACTACGTTTCGGGCCACACTTTGATTTGGTTTAGGTACCACACCTATACCATACAATGATGTTTTAGATTTAAAACCATTTAGATAATAGCAGAGTGTCTGATTCATTTCTAGTTTATTTTTAGAACCTTGCACGGCTTCTAATAATGAGATGACTGGTAATCCTGATTCTTGTGCTACCCTAAAAAATACTGCTGTGAAGTTCTCTGCTATATTTTTAGTATCACATATACCTAAAAAGTAAGAGAACACCAAATCAAATTCGCCGGCATTAACATGCAAATCAGTGGAATAAAAAGAATCAAATATCCTAACTGTTTGATCCAGGTCGGTTCTTTTGTCTATGATTTTTGCCATACTACTATTTATCAGTGAATTAAGCGCCGGTTCCCGATTTTGGTGCTGTTGTAGTAACAGCACCTGCAACAGGCTCCTTAGTGATAGTGGGTGGCTTAGTCAATGCATCAACTGGTGCAGATCCAGCAGTTCCCAATATGTTTGGTGTAGCTCCGGGTATTGGGAAATTGAACATAGTATTTCGTGTAGGTGAAGTCAAAGGTGATCCTCTTGGTATACCTCTTAAGTATTGAATAAAGATTTGTTCTAGTTGAGTTTTAACACTTTGTTGTAAGTTTACATTTTTATTGCCGTAATATAGTCTAGACATGTTAATAACATCAACTAATGTTAATTGATTATTGGCTGCTTTTTCTAAGAATCCACCCACTGAATCTAGTAATCCATTTTTACCAACTACGTTGCTGTTAGATCCTGGAGTAGATATAGGACTTAGTTTTCTATCATAATTCTGTTCTAAACCAAAACCTTTAACTATATTGCTTGGAGCATTACCATCTATAGCGCCATAGTTATAAACTACGGTTTCATAGTCAACGGTCATTTGATTTTGCATGACACCTGCATTTTCTGCATAGTTATAGGTGTCATGCGAGAATGATGTTATGATTGGATTTATTAATGTATATGCTGTGAATTTGTGTTGATAAAAACCAAATATATTGATTGTTTTAAAGAATGCGGGTTTAGTTGGTGCAGCATCTGCCTTAGGAGTGCGAGTTTCTCCTATATAACCCCAATCATCGTTACCACTTATCGAGTTTATATATTGTGTTCTAACATTATATTGTGTGTCGCCACCTGTCACGGCGCCGCCCCTCACACCCCTAAAAATATCTACATCAGGCTTAGTGCCGTCTTTATAATAATATGTATAATATGCTTCCCATAACTTAGTTATTGTACTACCGTTATCATCATGAAAATTTATGCTAACAGGATCATATTTAATTTTAGTTTGTACAATTCTTTTACGATTGTATTGATTTAATTGTAAAGTATTAAAATTATATGCTGGTAGTTTTACATCTTTAACTAACAAACCAAAGTTAGTACCAGTACCGAGGCTAACAGGATAAGCCTCGGTATTGATATCAAAATAAACGTGAAATAAAAACTTTAACTTAGGAGCATTCTGATAAAGACCTGCCCTAAAAGTTTTACTTGCGTGTGTGAAATCCCTTAGGTAGTCGTTGCCGAAGAAACCCCCGACAACGTCCTTAACAAAGGAAGATAGTTGTGCCATCTAATAATCCTAAAAAAGATTATTAACTATTAGAACCAATACCAGACGCTAGATCGCCCAATGTTCTTCCGATCGCAGAACCAACACCAGAACCTAATGGAGCCTGAACAGCATTATCATAAGCAATAGTCAACGCTATTGTTACTGCATCATTAGTACCATAGTTTAATGTATTATAGTTCGCCGATTTAAGGAAGCAACCATATAGTTCCCATGTTTCAAGTACTCTTGGTGCTGCTGTACCGTTGCCACCATCAAGAATCTCAACATTAGTTTGAAACTTATAGTCATTACCGGCGGCTGCTGATGCTTGTTCAACAAAGTCTAATTGTTTCTGTAACTGTTGACCAACTGCTTTAGAAACTGCACCTGTAGCATCGTCACGAATGTTGATAGACATATCAGCCCATGTGTGCTTACCTGCTAGTTTAATTGTCGAGTTATAAACTTGCAATGGAATTTCAGCAAATGACAAGTTTGGACGTGAACAGTCAATAACTTGTTTTGTGAGTGCAAGACCACCTGTTGCATCGACACCTAGATTACTGAATAGTACTCTAAAGCGAAACTGTAATTTTGGCATCAATAAGCCTTGATTTCCTGTTCCACCATCGGAACCTGAAACTGACATATTAATTAGTGATTGTGAGGCTACTGCCATTTTTTAATCTCCTGTTATCTTTTATTTATCTGATTCGGATGGGTGCGAACACCCATCTTTATCTTACCGCTTATAGTTCCCCAGTATTGAATATACGCACTGGAATATAGATAAACTCAGCAGCCTTGACAGGCTCAATCGCTACGTCGATCCACAATTCATTACGATCTATTCTAGCAGGAGTGTTATTGCTATCATCACACACAACCAAGTAGTCGAAAATACCACGTTTAGCAACTAGGTCTAAGAACAATGTATCTACTACACCTGAAATTTCAGTTCTAGTCAATGCATCGTTAGGTTCGAATATGAACGGTCTGGCTGCAATTGTCAACTGTCTACGGATATAAGCAACAAGTCTTGCAACGTTGATTCTATCAAGTGCTGATAGACTGTTGAAACTTGACTTATTACCATAGTTCAATAAACCATTACCTGTAAAGAACACTAATGGATTAATGAAGTTAGTGTACAACACATCACGGATTCCAACTCTTGTTCGGGTCGTCACGAACTCACCGGTCTGTGAATCAATGTAACCAATATTAGTTGCATTGTCAATCAAACCTCTTCGTGTACCTGCTGGTGCTAACCAAGGATAAGCAACTGTATCATTCCGTAATAATGTTCTGATCATCATATGTGATGGGGGAACCGCAACTAGATTACCATTTGTTGGTTCTGGAGCGATACCACTTGGATAGAACAATCCCATGTATGTACTACGTGTCACACAACCTTCTTCGCCTGTGCTTGTTGCACCTGCGGCATTAGTTGCCCAGGCCTGAATATCTGTGGCATTATCAGCAAGTCTCATTGGTGTATCACCGATGATGAATGCTGTGTCACCACGATCTGAATTCAATACAACCATATTAGGCTGTAACTCTGGATAGTTTGGTGTAGCCATCAAATTGAAGAATTGATCTTCATCACGTATATCAGTGTTTGTATCAATTGCTACACGTAATGCTTGAACAACCATTGCTCTTTGAGCCTTGCGACCCATATATGGCGCACCGTTTGATTGTAAACCTGAAGCACTTACCCATGCATCTTTTTGAGTTGGTAGAGTTTCGTCCGGGAATCTGTCATTGTTAAAATAATTTACACGGTACTGTTTAACATTATAACCTGAACGGCGTGTATTGAATAACAATATACCTGTTGGAGATAACGTTGGGTCAGGCGCGTCTAAATCTAAGTAATCGCTTGTCAATAGACTCGCAATGCTTGGAATTGGATCGTCTGCTGGATTAGTTACGCCGTTGCCTGCCCAACGTGCATCAGCAAACAATATACCACTAGGACCGATATTATCAGTATTATCGATTCTCACCCATTTGTCAACTGTGTTGACACTCTGCCAACGATAAAGCACTGGATAATTTTCGAGGTCTGTCGTGTTGATCCATAGATCACCATAAACAAGTGCTGTACCATCTGATTGAACAGTTGGTTCACTTGCACTTACGATTGGACCTTCGGGGTCGGTATCGTTGGCGATTCCTGTTGATGGGAAACCATTATAGTCATATCCCATATTCTGATAACCATACCAGTCACCATTATAATTAACCATTATGTCTGCCTGATTAACCACGCTGTAGAACCAATTGGTCTCATCCGCAGGACTTGCTACTGGAGCACCTTCATTTGGAGTGTAATCTAATAGATACCAATTACTAAACATCGTAGTATAAGGGGTCTGCGCTGCCGAACCCGATACATAACTCACACCAGTCACAGCACCACCTGCTCCAACGCTTGTGACTACAACAACTAGATTGTTTCCTGGCGTAGCACCACCCAGATCAGCACCGGCAAATGTGATTTCATCCCCCACCACGTGACCTGAACCTGCAGTAACAATAACAGTTGGATTAACACTATATGTTTGATATTGATTTGTGACTGTTATTTCTAAGTTCACTCCTACTCCCGTAGTTGATGTTTGTGTGGGAGTAAAAGTTATTTCTGAGAAGGGTCCATATTTAACGCCGTCAACTGCTGTCGTGAACCCTGCAGCACTGAGCAACGCCTGGGATGTTCCTGCACTAGCGCCCGTCTGTACGATATCATTAACAATGATCACACCACCTTCGGTATGAGTTAGTTGTAATGCACCGGTATCCGTAACTTCGCACGTTGTGAATGGTACCCCGGCTGCTGACCATGCAGTCACGAAATCTTCAGCATCGGTATTATCTGCTAAATTGAATGTATATACTGAAGATAAACTAGTGCTTCCAGGTAACGACACTTGTACCAATGCAACATATGGACCATTAGTGAACGATGGTGCAGTATTGCTACCAGTTACCACTGTAGCACCTTCTGCGATTCTCTGCCATAGATAGACAGGACCGCCCCTGAAGTAACCATTAAAGTTATATTGAGCATAAATGGTATTTGCTGGAATTGCTGCGCCACCTGTTGAATCCATCGATGCAATAGCCGCCCAATCACTCTGAGATAAAGTAACTGTTTTTGGTAACCATGCTTTTGTCAGATCATTCCATATTGAGACTACCGGTAATAATCCACCACCTGTGCTTCCAACTTTAAACCAAACTGAACCGGTTGGTCTTGGATGTGTTTGACTGTCTTGCCATAGTGGCTGTTGTGCAGATGTTCCGTATTGATAGTCAGGTTGATAATAAGTGCCTGCGTCAACACCTAGATCACTTAATAAGGTACCACTACCTGAAATCACTAAATTATATGGGACATTGGGGTTTATGCCGCCACTTCCTGCTGCCTGTTTACTATACAGATTTAGTTTACCCGACTCGATAGAAGCACTCAAATAAGTCCAACCTAGGCTGTTAATATCATTAACAAGTACAGAAAGAACGTTGTTTGGACTAGCTTGAACCGTGATAGTTGCCGAATTATTGCCACTTAAACTAATAGTGATCGTGTTGCCTGCTGTTAGGGTTGGATTAGAATTAGTCCCTTGTACTGTGGGCCATGCAGCTAACCAATCTATGCTACCTACTGGTACCCAAGTATTACTTGGAGTCTTGTAGAAATATTCTTTTGCTGTACCATTTGAAGGTCTTGCAGTGGCAGAATATACAGTATTGATAGCGTAATCACCGATTTGACCAACTGTTGCTACAGGTACACCACCTGAAATCAATGCAGAGTCACTAATCACAACAGGAGATTGGACTGCGAATTGCCCTGTAGTAGCATCAAATTCATAGATACCCCAGGTAGATGTAGTTGTATCTAACCAAAAAGTTCCATCTTCGGGATCGCCGGTTGGGCGTCCTGTAGAGCCAACTAAACTTGCTAAGTCAATATCTGCTCTCATAGTATATACAGTATTGGTTGCACCCAATGCTGAATATGCCGCAAGCAAACCATACTCGTTCAATTCGTAACCCTGAATTGGTGTACCGTTTGAAGTTGTATAGAAGAATGGATTGCCATACAATGTCACTAAGTCGCGCTGGCTAGTAACTCTATAGAGTTTATTAGCGTTAGCGGCTGTTGTGCCTGGTGCTACCCTAGTGCTTGTTGGATCTGCCTTATTCTGTGCTGTTGCTAACAGAACAAACGGGATCGAATTTGTTGGCGCTGGAAGATATTGAGCTTGGTCAATGATTGTAACTTCTACGCCTGGAGATGCTAGTGCCATGTTATATTTCCTTTATTGTAAAATTATGAGGTTTACCACCTGTGTTGCTTACTATTATTTATAAAAATAACCAAAAAACCATGGATTACCGTGCCTTCGAAGGTTATAAATACTGCATGCTCATTAAACGTCCAATATGCAAGACATGTAATAAGAACTATTGCGCAATAAACTATAAACGCGCAGGTATAACACATTACAGGAGCATTTGTGACCAGTGCGGAAGGAAGAAAAATAAACTGAAAGCCAGGATTTTTAATTGGGAAAAGGCAGGATATAAAAAGAAATCAATATGCGATATTTGTGGATTCAAAAGCATATATCCTACGCAAATGACCGTTTATCACATAGACGGAAATCTAAAAAATACAGAATTTAGCAATCTACGCAGTATTTGTCTAAACTGTGTAGAAGTAGTCAAAAAGAAAGAAATAACTTGGAAACGCGGAGATTTACAAGTTGATTACTGATCGCAATTGTGTGTGCAAGTTATCGATTGTGGAATTGTTATCTATATAATAATCATAATCTAAACCAACACTACTGTATTCACTAGCATGAATATTTAAGTCTTGTAATTTTGCTTTACTTATTGCCCAGCCAATATGTTTAGGACCCTTGTTAAAATCAACAGCAGATTCATACCAGTCTGGTTTAGGACCACGTTCAATACGTATAGTAATACCACCTACGTTTTTAATTGCTTTAACTTCATTAGCAAATCTACAATCTGTAATAACGATGTTATCCTTAGTAGTTCTTAGTTTATTTTCTACACTGGCTACCCAAATATCGGGGTGGAAACCCTGTCGGCATACTTCTGTTCCCCAATATTGTAATACCCATCTAGGTGTTAGGTGGGGAATTTCTAAGCGTTCTGCCCACCAGGTATCTACTTGTTCTCGCCATTCTCTACTAAATTTTGTAGAGCCTTCTAGTAACTCTCGGTCCCATCCAAAGACTGATGCAACTGCATCCTTTAAACTAGCGGCAAAACTTGTTCGTTTAAAGCCATGAAATGTAGTTAAGTAATCTGCGGCTGTATCTTTACCACTACCGATAAATCCTGTAATTCCTATAATCAATGGTGTCCCCTAAAATAATATTTTAGATTAAGAAAAGAGTCTAGTCAACGTTTTTGGGTCAGTAATATAATTACATTCACCTCCCAATATGCAGAGGTCTGCTATATCATTTTTTGGAATCTCTTTAATCCAAGGACATTCGTTATATAATCTTTTCCACAATTCTTTACCCATCTTTAGCCAAAGATTGTAGTTATATTCCACATCGTTTGCGATTTGTTTCTCATACTTTATCATATTATTTAAAAAACTACAGGTTCTTTCATATGTTAGTTTTGGATAATGACTTTGATAAAATGAAGGTATATCTTTCAATGCATGCGTAATTTTATTAGGATGGGAAGTATATTCTAAGAAAGTTTTGAATCCCATAGATTCTAATATTGAATATTGATAGTCTTGATTACTACATAGAATGAAGGGCTTTTTAGTTGATATAGGTTTCCAAAGTTTTTCTGTAAAAGTATTGGTTTCTTTACTTCTAGGTTGATCATTTATAACATATAAAAATTGAGTTTCCATGGTAAGTATCAACGAAGAAGTATGCCATACTTTAGGAAAATAGTATGCCGATATATCGAAATGGTTGAACTGTTTAGATTTAACCTTTTCGTTAAAATTATCTTCTATTAATTTTCTTTGCAGTAATTTAATCTTTTTCTTAAGTTCATCAGTACTTAAATTGTATGCGGCGTGCATGTAATTTGCAAACTTTTTAAACTCAACATCATTGAAATATTCTTGTATGTTATCAAATCTGTTAATATAATTATAATCTAAAGAATATTCTAATTTGGTTAGATCATTATTTCTATAAAATTCATAAAGAACAGGAAATCGATTAATTCTTAATCCGTCCCCAATCAAAAACAATGCACGTTTACCATTAGGCGACCACGCCGTCACATTTAATTTAGTACCTCTGTCTTTATACAGAGTACTACGTAATAAGTAATAGGGAAGAAATGTCTTTTTAACATTATACTTTGATTTTATTTCTTGATCATTAAAAAGCATACTATCGTATAGAACGTGTACATTTTTTAAGTTGGGGAAAAAATTACTCTCGTTCAAATAATCTAAAGATTTTTGAACCCATTCAGTCATGTCTCCTGTAGAACTAGGTTCGTAAAGATATGCCGCTATTACTAAATTTTCTATGTTTTTTAATGTACCAGACTCTATTAGTTTATTTTTAACACTCTCTGGTATTGCTTTTGATATATGTCCATTAAATGGTTGTACCGGCGGATAACATGAGCCGGGAGAAATACTAATATACCAAGTAGTTTTTGTTATAGGTATGCTTTCTTCTAAGAATACCCCTAGCGGCTTTATCCCTGTACCCATGTTAACGGCTGACTGTAATCCACATAATTTTTAAGTTCAGTGATAAGTCTTTCCATATCTTGTTTGGACTCTGCTTTCATAGCCGCGCCGTTAAGACTTGTGCCACCACTAGGACCTGCAATAGTTGCAAACTTCTCACGTGCTTCACCTATAATACCTTTAAGTACTGCGAATGTATAATCACCAATCCAAACACCTGCACCTGGATCTTGTAGTAATTGTTCTACTGGACGTTGTACATCGGCCCAAATTAATATTCGTTCACCTGATCCTTTAAAGTCACGAACCACTTTAAGTACCTTAGTCACAGGATTAAAAGTATAAATCAAATAACCACCAAACATACGTGCTGCCAACTCTACATAACCTGCATAGAAATCATATGTTGCCATACCACCTGTATAGTTGTAGTTCAATAGGTATGTATTAAGAATAGCACTACTAAATGGATCAAATGATGTTGAACTTGGGCCTGTTTCAAGGCCTACTGTTCTACGGAATACACTTCTAACATTAATAAATTCACTAGGCAACGTATACGTATCGATATTCTTTTCAACTGTCATTAGTGTGTAGGATTCTACAGTAGCGTTCTGCGCACGTTGTCTATAAACCCTAATTGCATAGTTAAATGAAGCCTCATAATGCTCAGGGTCTAATTCAATGTCTATAATACCGTCGCCAAGACGATATTTTAGGTTGTCAAACAATGCTTGTTTGAGTTCAGTTAACGTTAAATTAGTGGGTGTTGATAAGATATCTGTTGGCATAATATTTCCCGATATTATGCTTATTTATCAGAGGTCACCGGTCTTTCGATTCTCGCTGAAATAGGGATCAAATTTTCCGCCGGGATACCTAGATTGTAATTTAGTGACATTTTCAGCGATCACATCATTAGGATCTAAATTCAGTGCCCTGCAAGTATTGATCCAATACCATATGACATCCCCTAATTCACGTTTCATATGGAAAACAGTTTCGTCACTTAAAGGTTTACCTTGAAATAACATTTTTTTGACTATTTCGATCAATTCACCGGCTTCAGCAGTCAATCCTATGCTTCCGGTTATCAATAAAGGTACATTGACATCAGGCCCATGCATATATTCTCCTTCGGAGCCATACGCTTCATAATTTCCATCTAACCTATCCAATCGATTAATGAATGAAGTGAGATCATTACTCTCCATACTAGTGATTGTCTCTACAAATTCTTGATATTTTTTCAAATCTATCTGTTTCATTTTTTGTTTTCCATTATAAAATTATAAAGTTCTTCCATGTACAATGTATGTACTTCTGAACTATGATGTCCATATCGGGCCATTGGATTTTTATATCCTAAATCTCTGTACTTAGGATAAAATGATTCTTTAAAAACATTGAACTTATAATATTTTTTATGATCTATGAATTTAAAATAGTGTTGGAGATATCTCTCGTTTTCTTTAGTGAACATTCCACCGGTATTGGTCATGAGATATTCAGATCCAATGCTCTTTAAAAAATATTGTATCTGTAATACTAGATTGACACTTGTTATTTCCAAGTACTCAGGTCTGCGCACCGAGAAACCCCTGTAATCATCCTGAGTCTCCTGTTCTCTCTCGTTAAAGACACTATTATGATGTAGATTTATCTGTAAAAAATCTATATGTGAATAAGAAAACCAGTCCGCATATTTTGCACCTTGTTTATTATGCCAGGTAGGGAATTCGAAAGCTGCCTCGATCCTAATACTGTCCGACCATCCAATCAAGGTAAATACCTCTAGATTATTCTTGTAACAAGTATGGAACCAATCTAGGACACTTCGAGCGATCCCAGAATTCGTCATTCCACAAATAGCGATATTCACGGGACTATATCCTAACTTCTTTGCCAATTGATTTCCATAACTATGTTGTCGATTGTACATACTGTCTATGTTACCATCAATCTCAGATCCGGCTGTATGGCTACAGCCGGCAATTAACATTATTTTTTCTTTCATAAAGGATTTAGAACGCCTTGAGAATGATCATTCCTGCATTGAAACGACCATTGGGTATAGTACTAACTGCTTTGATATCTTTGAAATATTTGCGAGCCGCCGGTTTGCTACCTGTAAGATTTTTAATTTGGTCAGACGGTTTGCGTAATGTCTTTACTTCGCTTTCTTTCTTGTCAAAGCCAAGAATAGTGTTACCTCTCACTGTAAAAGATTTCGCATATTCGTCTGCGATATAGTGATGCATCTTCCGTTTCGCAGTATCATACACCCAAGCTTCACTTGCTCCATACAATTTAGTAGGGTGTAAGCTCACCAAATCAAGTTTATTTGCAGGATCCTTGAACTCTTTAAGATACTTGAGTTTGCTCACCAATTTATCGATAGATATCGGTTTGCGGGCCCGGGGAGACCTAGTAGATTTCTTGACGCTAACATATCCGTTAAGGTCAGAGATAACCTTATCGATGAATGATAGAATGTTTTTAACCTGTACCTTATTGAAACGGGAGTATGCTTCGTTGAGTTGAGCATCCTTACCTTTCTGTAGTTCGAGATACTCTTCTTGACGCTTCTGCCAGGGTTCAACTAAGATATTGATATGCTGTGGCAGTACATTTTTCTTTGCCACTTCTTCCATAACTTTAACTGTGAAATCTTTCTTAGCACCTGCAAGAAGGTAATCATCAAATAGACCTTCAAGTTCACCACCAGCCTCACGTGCCCGATCTTTCATAATTTCTTGCACATTGGGGCGATTAGCGGCTACAGTTTCTTTTTTACCACCAGTCAGACTCTCCTTAGGTTCCAAATTATTGGCTTTATCAATAAGCCGTTGAACCTCTGACATGATTTTTCCTTGCTCGTTCTCATTCAGAGCAAGACCCCGCAATGACATGCGGGCTAACCAACCATATGTGATGATGAATTCGCTATCTGAAATCTTGCCGATCTTTTTGATGAGATCAGTTTTACCTATCCGTTCCAGATAATTAATTATAAATTCTTTTGCTTCTTTCTTTCCATAGAATCGATTATACCAAGACATTCCTGCCATAAGAGCGATCCGCCGGTCGCTGGGCTGTTCGATGAATTTTGGCTCTAACCCCAGATATTTAGTATCTGGATCTTTTGGGTTCAAGTCTTTGGGCATGTTAAATGCTGAGTCAGCAACAACGGGTTGTGCTTTCTTTATACGGGACACGGAACTCTCCATTGATTAGTAATATTAAGCATTATATAGTAATTGGATTTAAATGTCAACAGTTTTGGACATTGATTTATTTACGATAAATATAGATATGCCAAGATTATCTTTATACCGTCCCAATAAGACCAATGACTACAAGTTTTTGGACAGAAATGTATCCGAAATGCTTACAGCCGGCGGCACTGATTTATACATACACAAGTATCTAGGACCTAACGCAAATACTCCTAGTGTAGATTACACGCAACCCCAATACGACAAATTAGAGCCTACTAATATACAGGATTTGTTGTTTTTAGAGAATAGAGACAGGATCTATGATCCAAACGTCTATCGTTTGCGTGGCCATTACAATGTGCAGAATTTAGACTTTGACTTGAGCCAGTTTGGTCTATTCTTACAGAATGATATCATATTCGTTACAGTGCATTATAATGATATGATAGATATTGTAGGTCGGAAGTTAATGGTGGGGGATGTGATCGAATTGCCACACCTACTAGATTACAATCCATTGAAAGAAACAATTCCTGTTGCATTGAAACGTTTCATGCAGATCACGGATGCTAACTATGCATCAGAGGGTTTCAGTCAGACATGGTTTCCCCATCTATGGCGTATTAAATGTGAACCGTTGGTAGATAGTCAGGAATTCAATCAGATTCTAAATGAGCCTATTAATCAGGATAATTATCTAGGTCAATGGGACAAGGACAAAACTTATCCACCTGGCTATGTTATTAGTTTTGGTGACAAGAATTACGAATCCATAAAAGATGTTCCTGCCGGGATAAGTCCTCCTGACGCGGAATATTGGAAGTTAGATACTAATCAAGACCTTAGGGACATATTAGGTACATATAACAAAAACTTACAAGTTAATGATGCTAATCTACAAGAAGCGAAACGAATCGTACCAAAATCAGGCTACAGTCAGAACGACCTTTACATCGTTCCTACATATGGAGCATACGAATCGAATGGGGTATTGTCTAGGAAAGACGGACAACCGGCGCCACCTTATAATATTATAACAAGTTCTGCAGGTGCTCCTAGTACCACTATAGGAGCAGTAGTTATGATGCGCAATCCCAACTACAAAAATCCTAGCACAGGAATAAAGATCAGCAAAGGAGCATTGAAGAGTATTTGGGATTTGACCGCAGATATGGATCTATCTGATAAGATAGATAAATTTGTCCAAGCAAGTCTTGAAATAGTAGAACTGCCCCCTGAGAGAACTGACACTGGATCTGGTCCTGTCAGCGGTACAAAAGCATTGACCGTTCAATCATTAGGTATGGTGACAGGACCATATGGCACTGCTGACAATACATATGCTACCGCAGATCAAGACCCAACTCAGCCCGGATTCACTGCAACGATCAGTACTGAAATGGATTATCGAGCTGACTGCGACCCTAGATTCCAATACATTGTTAGATATACTCCACAATCGTTTGGTTATATCGCAGGTTACTTGACTGGTGATGGTCAGGCACCTAATGGTATGCCCACTGGTGCAGGTATTAGTTTCCCACAGAGTCCACAAGTTGGAGATTATTTTTTACGGATAGATTATTTCCCACAGATATTGTATCGTTGGGACGGTCAGATTTGGGTCAGAATTAGTGAGAATGTCAGGACAGACACTGGTTTCACAGTGGGTGATAGATCACTAATCTCAGGATTTATTAATAATGAAAATCAAATCTATCTAAATAACACTGGTGAGTTTATTTCTGAAGCACAACCATTGTCGAGTGTATTGCAACCTGCTCCCGATACTATACCACCTGAATTATAATCATGGCACAATTCTTTTACGATAATCAGATACGCAGATTTTTGTTGCAGTTTGCTAAGATATTTTCAAACTGGTATGTGACGAAAGGCAAAGACCCTAACGGAAATGATATCCTTGTGCGTATACCTGTCATGTATGGTGACAGCAGTAGGCAGGCAGCAACAATCATCGCTAACAACAGTGCTAGTAATCTACCCAGCGCTCCGTTAATTACCTATTATATCACAGCATTAGAATATGACCAACGCAGATTACAAGACCCGTCATTCGTTGATAAACTACAGGTGCGACAGCGCCAGTATGATCCTGAAACCGGTACATATGATACTACGCAAGGTCAAGCATTTACAATTGAAAGACTAATGCCAGCACCATATACATTGAGAGTCACTGTAGATTTTTGGACAACCAACTATAATCAAAAATTAGAGATCATCGAGCAACTAGGTGCTATATTCAATCCAGCATTAGAAATACAAAGTACTGATAACTTTATAGACTGGACGTCATTGAGTGTCATATTCCAAGATGGGTTGACATTCACAAGTCGAAATATCCCGCAAGGTACAGGTAATCCCATCGACGTGATGACCTGGAAGTTCTATATGCCTATATGGATCAGCACTTCAGTCAAACTTAAAAAGATGGGAGTGATTCACAAAGTTATCGCAAGCATATTTAAAGGTAGAGCATTCCAAGATATGCAAGATGATGATTTGTTGTTGGGTACGAGGCAAAAGATCACACCATGGGGATACAAAGTATTATTGATTGGTAATACATTACAGTTATTACCACAGAATGAAGCATTCTATCCACCTAACACAAATTTAAATAATCCTGCTTCCCCCAATACAGATTTATACTGGAGTAGTCTACTAAACACATATGGTAAAGTGAAACCGGGTGTGAGTCAAATTTGGTTACAGAATCCATATATGGAAGATGATATTGTAGGTACTATTGTTCCCGATCCATTGGATGATAGATTGCTCATATATGACATAGATGCGGATACATTGCCCCAAAATACCTTAGATCCTGTAACTAGCGTAGTGAATCCATTATTGACTGGACCAAATGCTGGACTACCGGGCCCAATCAACGGCGTGAGATACTTATTAGTAGATAATGTCGGGGTCGATGGAACTAGTACAATCGCGTGGGGAAATCTAGTTGCAAAAGCAAATGATATCATCGAATATAATAGTAGCATAGGAGAATGGGAGGTCTCATTTAATAGTGAGGAAGCAACAACTGTAGAATATGTGACTAATTTAACTACAGGAATACAATATCGATATGTTGATACCGAAGGTCAATGGATGAAGTCATATGAAGGTTGGTATGATCAGGGAGATTATTCTATTGTGATTTGATCTGAGATAAATCATAATATGAACATTGCTGCTGGAGTATTCTTTTATTGTGTTATAACTCATAGGTATCTATATCTATTACGGTCTGATAAGAATCCCACATGGAGTATTCCCGGTGGTAAAATCGAAAAGAATGAAACCCTATTAGAAGGGTTGGAACGTGAGTGCGTCGAGGAAATAAATCATTGGGATAAAGATTGGAAACTAGTTCCTATACAAAGATTCATTAATGGTAATTTCACATATAATACATTTTTCTGCTCAGTAGAAAAAGAATTTATCCCCACACTGAATGATGAACATTGTGGATATGCTTGGGTGATAGATGATCACTATCCAAAACCTTTACATCCTGGCTTGTTTAATACCATCAATTTTGATATCGTGAGAGAGAAGATGAAGTCATTAGTAGAAAAGCGGTCTATAGACCGCTTTTCTATCTGATATTATCCTAATAATTTTCCTAGCGTGGGATATCCCATGGCGCCAATAACAATTCCAGCCCCCATCAACATCCAGCGCCATTTCTCCAATGCAGAAATCTTACCAGCCATTTTATTGTGTGCATCAACATTTGACTGTTGGAACTCCTTGATCAGTGCCAATGTAGTCTCACTATTCCTTCCCATATCTTCACGAATATCTTTTAATTCGACTTTGACTTCTTCGACCTTTTCATACAGATTCTGGTATTGAACCTGCAAGACAGCGACATCTGTCTCAGTTTGTTTTAAGGATAACTGGGCCATGATCTATTAACTTCCTGAGATAGTTATGATTGGGTATGGTTGACCACCATATGTGTTTGCTGCATATGCAGTATTGAATGTAGTGAACGCGGGACTTGCATTATTGATATTATCGGTCTCAGTTGCGGTCACACCTGAGGTCGCAGTGAACAATTCAGCAGTATGATCACTCAATGACTGTAAATTAACTGTAGTAGCATTTGCATATGTGCCAACAATATTCATAGTACCGGGATACAAATTAGCGTTAGCAAGATTTGCTGTATAGCATGCACCTACTAGGCCTGACGTTGTTCCCTTGACAAGATACTTCTGTTTACCTTTCTGACGGACTATAAATCCAGCTTCATTATCAGCAAATACGAATCCCGATGCTGTTGCGTTTGCTGCTGCGTTTGCCGCGAATGTTGCAAAAGTTGCGTTAGCATTTGCGATATCGTCGATGTAACCTAAGAAAGTACCACTTGAAGTTGATACCGCCATACCGTTTGCTAATGTATTAGCGAAGTCAGTACCTACACCATTAATGTTTGGACTACCAGTCGATACTGTAATAGTACCTGTTCCTGTTTGTGATATTGCCACACGACATAGAACTTGTGTTCCGTAAATCGCTGTGTTACCACCAACTACAGAATAGGTCGCTGTATTGGTTGCAGGATAACCTGCGCCACTTAGTGGATTGTTGAAGTATGCATCGACCGGTGCGACTGTTGCTGCTACTGTCTGTGCTGATGTAGCACTTAGATCAACTTTAGCATATGTCGGGTTAGCATTTAATGGTGTTTCTGATACTGTGAATGTGCTGTTATTACCTGAGCTTATAACTTCAAGAATCCAGTACATCGTTCCTGCGATAAGACCACCCACGTTACTTGCCGGCACGAAAGGCATTCCTGCAATGATGCCTAGGTTAGTGAAATTTGCAGATGTTGTTACGATATCTGTTGCAGCAGCAGTATCAGTGATAGTCACCACAGCCTGCGCTTTTGCGATTTTTAATGGACGTCCCATTTGTTTTCTCCTATGTTATGTGGGTTCTATCCCACTACGCGGCGGGGACCGCGTAAAACTCTCCCCATGAGAGTGTTTAATATATTTATCTTTATTACGAAAAATAAATACCTTATGAAGATAGAATTTTACGGAGTTTATTATACCGCAGAACCTAAAATTTTAGGAGATTGCGAACAAAAATATATTCAAGCCCTAAAGGATAGAATATCCTACATGAGCCAATATGAGTCTAATCTGATAGTTAATCTGACGTGGCTAGAACCAAATGATATTCAACTAATGCGTTGGATTAATAAACATGCTTATCCTAAATCTACAAAAATTTATTTTACAGGATTTATAGACGGCATGAGTTGGTTTTTCAATGGTGATCTATATAGGTCTATAGAAAAAATCGATATTCCAATGGAGTTCATTGGCTTCCATCCGGCAAATTGGGAAACTTTTTTGCCGGCCTTGATGAAACAATATGATGAAAATGAACTTGCTCTGGGTACTAATCCTGAATATTCATTTCTATCGTATAACAGGAAACCAAGAGTTCATAGGTTTACTATGATAAATTTGTTGGTAGAAAATAATCTCATTGATAAATCTTATATCACATTCGAGAGAGGCAATTTTTCGATAATAGATGACCGTACAGGACAGACTGATCAGGAATTTCATAATTCTGATCTAAGATATTCTAGGCCGGAAGATTTATTTACCCTAGGTAATATGGATATATGGAATAAAAGTTATTCAGTCTTAGTCTCTGAGACAGAACCCAATGATCCATGGCAGTTAACCGAAAAAACATGGAAACCAATATTAGGTCTTAGACCATTCGTACTTAATGCTAATAACCAATTATATAAAATTCTAAATAAATTGAATCTATACACTCCTGCTGATCTGTTCAAAAATACGGATTTAAACAGGGCTGATCCTTTAACTCTACTCGAACATTTCAAATGGTTGAATGAAAAAACACCACAAGAATTATATGACTTGTGGTGTTCTCAGTACTTTATGTTGAGACACAATAGAAATAGATTTTTAGAATTAGCTAGTGGGCATGCCTAGATCGGTGATAGAAAATATGCCTGTACCGCTAACCGAGATATATGCGATATAATTTCCTTCACCTACTATGAATGAATTGAGTACTGTGTTTGCTGGAACTATCTCGCATGCTGCTAAATTCGCTGTCACTGAGCTGTTACCTACCGCCACTGCTATTGCGCTTGAAGTAGTTGATATACGGACTTTATCCGTAGTGGCTACTGTTGTTCGTTGACTCGATCCACTTGGTGTATAAATTGTTGCTGCCATTTTATTTTCCTTATAGTCTGCCGACAGCGATCTCTATGATGCCGTCAGTGCCTTCAAAATTTTCTAATGCTTTACCTATGATCGTTCCTAATTTAGGATCATGTGTAGGTCTAGCGTATCCATTGCCACCTGATACTAGCATATCCCCCTTCCTGATGATTCCCCGAACTTTTACTGGAACACGACCTTGTAATGCGATAGCCACTGCAATGCCAGGACATTCAGCATTCATAGCATATGCAGGATCAGTTGATACTACTCCTGCTACTCTCTTAGTTTCATCTGTAGCCAATGTGACTTCTTTATCACCACCAAATTCTAACACTGTTCCTGAATCATAATTCTCATCTGCTTCATAGTACTCTGCTAAGTCAGCATATGTCGCCTGCAATCTTGAACCTGCACTTAAAGTAAAATTGCCGGTCAATGTGCCCACATTGGTATTAGAACCCATGCTTATCACAGAAGCATTTGCCAGAGTCAAGCCAGACAATGTGCCAAGACTTGTGATATTTGGCTGAGCCGCAGTTGTGACAGTACCCGCTGTTGTTGCTGCTCCAGTTAACGCACCAACAAATGTTGTAGATGTGACACTGGTCAATCCAGTGATAGTTGTAGTAGTTGCACCGAGTGTTAATGTTGTGTTACCTAGTGTCAATGATGAATTAGCGAGTCTAGTTTGGGCTAAAGTACCAGTAGATATGTTGCCTGCATTCAATGCAGTTAAGCCACTCCCATTACCCGTAAAAATTCCAGTGTTAGCAGTTACATTAGCTGCTGTTACATTTCCATTGACACCTAATGATGTAAGTGTTCCTAACGAAGTAATATTGGGCTGTGCCGCAGTTGTCACCGTACCGGCTGTTGTGGCACTACCACTTACTGTAATTGTATATGTGCCACTTAGTCTACCACTAGGTAATGTACCGGTTGACAAATTACTTGCATTTAAGTTAGTTAAGTTCGCGCCATTACCAGCAAATAATGTAGAATTCAATGTACCTGTGATTTTATCGAATGTGAATGCACCGTTACCTGCCATTGAACCCGCGTCATTGAACTGCACATATGTGTTGAATCCTGCAGGAGTTACATTACCTGCGACATTTGCATATATGAATCCCCCACCGACCACTGCTGCCCAACCTGTTACCGCAGAACTAAATGTCAACGTTAGAGCATTTGCATTTGTATAATTTATGACTGGATAGTCATAGCGACCGACATAAGAATTACCTGTGTTGTCTACAGGTTCTACGCTCACATATTGATTGTTAAGATTATGAACCACAGTCCATATCGTATTTCCACTTGACTGGGTATGTAAATAATAACCACCTGTGGGGTCTGTCCAACTCAATGTGCCGGAACCATTCGTTTTTAATATCTGGTTCGCACTACCGCCAGTGATAGTAACATTGCCGATTGGTCCTAGATTACTTGTTCCTGATACACGCAATGTTCCTACATTTGCATTTCCTGTAGTGATTAAATTTCCGCCTGTAATTGTTGCTGTCGCTGTTAAAGAGCCTGCACTTACCGTATTTGATGTTACTAAATTACCACCGGTCACATTTCCTGTGGCTGTGATCAATCCTGCTGTACCTAAGTTACCAACATTCGCATTACCGGTAACACTTAATGCACCTGTCAATACGCCACTCGCAGCACCTATATTCCCCACATTCGCATTACCGGTAACACTTAATGCACCTGTCAATACGCCACTCGCAGCACCTATATTCCCCACATTCGCATTACCGGTAACGTTTGCAGTACCGGTTATATTCGCACCTGTGTTAGTTATTACTAATATATTGGCAACACCATTTGATGAAATGTTAACGTTTGAATTTGCTGTTACTACAACACTACTGTTACCATTTACTATTGCTGCTCCATTGGCTGCGCTTGTACCACCCACAGTGAACGATCCGCCTGAAGCATTAGTAATTACTACACCCGATGCATTGGATCTGATTGTAGCATTACCTAGATAGATCGTGCTACCAGAAAGATATAGTGTATTCCAACGATTTGTAGTATTACCTAAATTGTATGTCACATTAGCATTAGGATTTAAATTACCTGCTATGGTGACTTGCGTACCATTACCAAAACTCGTTAAGTTTGGCTGCGCATTGCTTGATGTTGTTAATGTTGCTGTTATAAAGTTTGCAGTTACCAAATTACCTAAATTAGCATTAGCGGCAGATATATTACTTGAGAATACGCCTTGTGTTGCACCAATATTACCTACATTAGTATTAGCAGTAACGGAAAGATTACCGGTCAATGCAAGATTACTTGTTAATACGTTAAAAGATATTGCATTGTTGACACCCAATGCTTGATTACTTGTAGAAGTACTCGATACGAATATAGGATAGAATGTTCCAGTAGTCTGTGTAGTCACTACACTAAAATCAGTTACATTAGAATATGATACATTCAAGTTTGCTACGCGGTCAGTACTAGAAACTACTAGGGGCGAACCTGAACCACTTGCTATGTTTGAAAATAATCTAGTAGATGTGACAACTCCAGTGGCATTTAAATTTCCCACATTAGAGTTACCATTAACGGTTAATATTTTTGGATTCGCGCCAGTATTATTGTTCCATGTAAAATCTGCGTCAGCATCTAATAAATTACTACTGTTAAATTGTACCGTAGAATTGGCTCCGGCTGCATTAGCGACCCCGCTACCACCAACAGCACAGATTACCCTACCGCCTGTAGCATAAACGTTACATGTCCCGGCGGCAGTAGTTAGTATTAATTCAGTACCACCTTCCGTTAAAGATAACGTCATGGTAGTAGCATTGATAATATTCTTTACATAATAGGTTGTATTCGCTGTTATTCCACCAAATGTTGTACCTAAAAATTTAATCTCATTATTTGCAGTGAAACTAGATGTGGCGCCCACTGTCACATAATTAGTAGACGACGTTGTAGCAGTAACGCTTGTAAAAGCATAAGCCGTATATCCTCCACCTGATGTATTTAATGCTGTCGTTAAACTAGAATCTGTATAAAGAGCGAAGGTATTAGAGGTAAGAATATCAATGTAATAGCTATTACCATTGATCTGTGTCATACCGACAGCATCGGTGATAGTTACTTCTGCACCTTCAATCAAAAAATTATCTTCAGTCGTTGTGATAACCGCTGGAGAGGCTTTGGTTATATTCTGGATGAATGCGATAATAGTTGACTTTGGGGTCCAATTCAAATTACCAGTGCCGTCAGTTTCTAATACATAACCAATAGCGCCACCGGTAATCTTAATATTAGAAACATCCCCGAATGTTAATAGGCCACCAGCATTTCCACCTCGATTTACCCAGTTATTACCATCAAATGCTAAGACTTGACCATTTGCGCCAGCCGCTGTATTTGATGTAATGCTAATATCTAGATTACCGTAAGACCCGTTGATTTGATCGAAATCAACTTCAGAATATGAAGTGAGTACTTCAATATTCTCTAATCCCTGTTCGGTCTTACCTATGAACAGGCGCCTTTCGTCCGACGCGAATCCGAACTCTGCTTCATCGAGTTGGGGTAGATCGACTAAATTACCCGATCTTTGTTGTATTTTGGATATCTGTACTATAGCCATAGAATGTAACTTTAAGAGTGTTACATCTATTTATACTTTTTACAGATTAAAGTATCACACGAATTGGTTATAATATTGCTCTAGACGTTGAAACCAAACTACAGTCCACTGATCGAATTCTTCGTTTTCTACGATGAATTCCTGATAGACATTATCCGCAGTACACATGAAGATTACCCCTTTACGGATATCTGTTTTATAGGTTTCATTATGAGCCGACGCATATGCTGCTAACTGTATGAAGTAGTCACCAATCCATTCTTTTTTCTTGAGTTTATTGGACTGTTTATGATCCATGATAGCAGGGCTACCTTGATGAACGCCCACCAAATCTGCGGTTCCTGCATAGACTTCAGGAAAATACAGACTGACTTCTGTACCCCAAAACTCATCACATCTACTTAGACCTTGATTTATGATACTATTTGCCATCTGGTGACTTTGCTGGCTATATGGATTGCTTCCAGGATTACCCGTCTCCCCTGTCTTTATATAGTTTTCAAGCCACTTATGCATGCGTGTACCTCTTCCTGCTGCCTCAGTAGTTATCTGTTGTGATTTCTCAGGCCCAACCCTTTTACGCCATTCGTGTAATGCTTTTTTAGCTTCTTCTGGTTTTGTCGCGTCTAATATGGTAGTCACGCTAGGAACTTTGGAACCATTTGGTGTTATGTATTTCCGTGAACCATCGATTGTTTCACGCTTCAACTCTTTATAATTAAATTTATTAGGATTATACATTTTTTATTTCTTTTCATACCATGCGTGCTTAAACCATGGACCATTTAATGGACTAGCATCTATATTTGCAACATAGTTTTTTAAATCAATATAATCTGATTGTATAGGAATTATTTTCGTATATTTTTCTAAAATCATATTATAGCAATAGTCTGCAACTACATGTTGTGCTTCTAGACCATCATGTTGACAAGTAGTTTTATCCAATGACCGCGTTAATAAATGAAAATCATGAATTTTATTATTGTCTAAATAGCAAGTATCAAAAAGATTTGGATAATTGTTTTTTATTAACATGATCGATTGTTCGTGGTCTGTCATATAATTAGTTGTAAAATAATTTGTATTATTTGCTTTAAACATGTTAATTATTGATAACCAATTCAATAATTTTCTCCGCTCCATGAAGTACAAACCATTTTGATCAATCTGTTCATATATCGCCCTTTCGATCGGCTCATAACCGTAACATGCCAAGGTCCTAAAATCACCCACTTTACGACCCTTATAATCTGATAAGAATTCTTCTCTGCGCAATGCAGAGGAAAATGCTATGATAAAAAAAGGTTTATTATTTTTATTCTTGTTTATATAAAAATATTCTGCGGTTCTCCTATACATTAAATATCGTGACTGGGAAAC
>OGVL01000003.1_pt1 | contig 39133 bp, 60 predicted proteins | sample 1575781 | NCBI WGS metagenome assembly OGVL01 (sample SAMN07581553, study PRJEB24739) | freshwater metagenome | place: Singapore | collected 2015-04 | reverse complement strand
CATTTGATCATGAACTTCACCCTCAAGTAGGATCACACGGTCTCGCAATAGGCGACTGTAGATATCATAACTGCGCTCACCTTTACTTGTTTGCTCTAAAACTATAGGTACTAAACTCATAAAAATCTATAATCATACACGATCAGTAATCACTTTATCAGCGAGCCCATAGACTACAGATTCACTAGCACTCATAAAGAAATCACGTTCCATATCTTTAGCAAGTTGTTCGTAAGTCTTTCCAGCACTATTATGTTTAACATAGATTTCAGTCAATGATTTCTTCATGGCAAGAATTTCACGCACTTGAATTTCCATGTCAGTTGCTTGACCACGTGCGCCACCGCTGGGCTGATGAATCATATGTCGTGCGTTGGGTAGAATCATACGCTTACCCTTTGCACCTGCTTGTGCAAGCAAACTGCCCATACTACATGCTTGACCCATTACAATGGTGCTTACATCAGGCTTAATAAATTGCATAGTATCATAGATAGCCATACCAGCAGTTACACTACCGCCGGGACTATTAATGTAAAGACTAATATCCTTATCTGGGTTTTCACTTTCGAGGAACAATAACTGCGCAACAATAAGATTTGCCATTTGATCATGAACTTCACCCTCAAGTAGGATCACACGGTCTCGCAATAGGCGACTGTAGATATCATAACTGCGCTCACCTTTACTTGTTTGCTCTAAAACTATAGGTACTAAACTCATAAAAATCCTCTATTCATAAAGATTTATTTTAACATTAAAACTTAACACTGTCACTAGATAAGGGCAACTTTCGATACAAATTGTCTTTTCTTTATTTCGGTAACCAGATCGAATGGTCTAGGTATTATATCAGCCAATGGGATGTTACCCGGTCTATTATATGGATGTGATAATGGTAATCCTCTTGAATCAAAAAACTTTTTGTTTGATTCGTAGTAAGATTTGATTCTCATCCTATTTTTTTTCCATGTATCTCTGTGTGTTCCAAAAAACCGAACAATAAAGTCAGCAGTGTAATGTCTAAAGGGTTTATATGTATCATCCATATGTCGATCATTGTCAGTCGCTAAATCTTCCAATGTTTTTCCGATCTCAACATACAACAGATATATTGTACCGTGTTCATAGTAATCACTGAAATGATTGTAATCTTCGAGCTCCAGTGTGTCATCCCGATCCATGTCTAACCAAGTTACGATATGCCTAGAAGATTGGATAGCATTAAATTTCTCAATATTAAAGTCATCAAACCCATAGAATCTATCAGGCTGATCTATGTTATATTTCTCTATGCACGTCGCAACTTTATTAGCCCATTTTTGTGCTATGTTAGTAGTTCTAATTTTATATTTTAGAACTAGAGGTTCTATATTGGTATAAGGGTTGGTATACTCTATGTGTATTTCTTTATACATAGAAATATATAGTGCCTAATTGTTATTTGCGCTTTTTTCTACCAACATCGTTTGGCTTAGGCTCAGACTTCATTTTGATTTTTGGTTCTGTGATATTTCTGGATACCTTCTCTAGATTTTTCCTATCTGACATAGGACCAAGACTTGGTTTCTCCGCACCACCCAATGACTCGTCTGGTTCTGGTAATTCAGTCTTTGGATCTTCATTAGATAGTTTGAAACTAAAGCCTCCTTTAGTTGGGTCTGTAGCACCGCTCTTACTTTCGAGTGTGATCTTACCTTCTAGTTTTGCAGGCCACTGTGTAGCAAAACTCATGACACCTGTTTTCTTATCTAAGTCAGCATATTGCTGTACAAAATTCATATCAAGTATGTTCAATACAACTTCTTGGAAGCCCGGTATAGCCTGTTTTTCGTTAACGGCTAACATAACTGCTTCTTTAACAACATATACTAATTTACCACCGTCGCTAGCACCTTTGCGGGACTTAACTTTGTCAGTTAATTTGCGGTATTTTGGTAGGTTGATAGGTTTACCTATCTTATATGCATCAATACTGTCTATGACTTGGCGCACCACTGTAGCAGACCATGGTAGAAACTTTTTGAATTCTTCTGGTATCGCGTCAGGTACATATTGATTGATCAAATTCATTGCTTGAAAGACTTGACTGACTGTGCGGGGACTCGGTAATGGATATTTAGGAGGTATGCCTTTTTTCTTATCACCCGGGTCCGCTAGATCGATGAACGCTACTGCTACTTTATAATCTGGATTGTTTCTAATCTCGTCAGGTATCTTTAATCCACTAACACTTGGAGGTGCACCACCGCCGCTACCTTTGCTTGATATGTTTACTTTGTGATTCGTCTTTTCGTTGCTGATGCTAGCGAAACTATCTGCTAGTTGACTATTACTTTCTGCAGGGAAGTAAAGTGTTAATTCCATTGGATCAGCACCTAACCATTCGGTAAAACCCTGCTTGCGTGGGAAACGCGAACGCCCCGTAATCATAGCCAATACACCTAAGTATTCTCCTGCATAGTCTAATATACTCTTACCTATGCTGGTCTTGACATATTCTTTAGGAATAACAGCCGGCTGACCTGCAAGAATCTGCTGCGCCATTTGAATGACTACTTGTCCATACTCTGTAGATTGTAGTGTAGTGTTGTTGATGATCTCATCTCCTAACTCACTAGCAGGTATGTCCTTATTTGTGATGCCAATCTGACTTGGTTTCAGCAATGCGGCCTCTTTACTTAACTCTTCACCTTCTTGCCCTGTGCTTGCTTGGCCACCAATATCAGCCGTTTTTAATAATTGACTTAATGCGAATTCACCTTTATCTGTTTGTAACTTTATGGAGCCCTTGAACATCTCATCAGCAAATAGTTCTTCCATCCTATCAGCTTCATCTTGATCTACGATGACAGGTTCCTTGTCTACAGTATAGAAAGGTTTACCGTCACGGATTAGTGATACGAATTTCTCAAAGCGCCCGGGACGCTTTAATATTACGCTAGCACTAAGGGTTCTATCTTCAGATATATAGTCAATAAGGTCTAATAAATTGCGCATAATATGTATTTATGTGTTTTAGCACTTTAACATATTTTGGTGTTTGAACCATTCAGTACTACTTCCAGCTCGTTTCAATGCTATTCCATACATGGCTAGTTTGTTTTTGAATATGAAGAACGAAGGACCATGACTCAATATAGGTTTCAGACCCTTGCTCACGCGATCCTTGCTTACTATATCCCATTGATATTGATGACACATCTCATGTGCTAGCGTAGCAACTAGCCATTGCTTGCAATACCATTTATCTTGCAACCGTATAAGACAACCACTCCTGGAACTATTTGGTTTGGGGATAGGATGTTTAGCCTGACATAATCCCCAATATTCTCTACAACGTCCCATTACTTCGAATTCTGGCGTGGGTAATTCGTTATCAAAAATCTCTCTATTTAATATCTTGAATAGATATCGAACCTCGCCCAGATTCGTCCTATATAGTAGTCGTTTTTGCGCAGAAATACTTGGTAATTTCTGGTTCATTATATTTCGGAGTCTAGAAGTTTTCATATCAATATTTATTATATACAAAAAATTAAACATTGTTATATTTTGTGGAAAAAGTTGAATATTAAGGAAAACAGTTAAATAATATTTTAGGGAGAAAAAAATGGAAATCATTATAGGATTGTTGGCTATCGCAGCATTGGTAATAATTTGGTACTCTAATAGGAGTACAGGATACGATGCCAACAAAGATGTGAAGCCGAATATCAAAGACATTAGCCCCGTGGTTCAAAATAAGGTCGAGCCTTTAAAGGAAGTCACTCCCGCTAATGAAGATGAAAAAATAAACATACCAGATGTCAAGGAAGAGGTTGTTAAAACTGTTAAAAAAGTTGCAAAACCTAAAGATCCTGAAAAGGTACCCGCAAAGCCTAGAACAACGGCAAGAAAACCAAAAATGACTGTCATTAAATAAGGAACATTGTGGAGATTGGTTTTGATATTATCAGCGATTTGAATCTCTCTACCGAAGAGAGTTTTAATTGGGAAGGAAAATCTACTAGTCTGTATTGTATAGTAGCAGGAAATGTAAGTCATGATCTAAGAACTGTATTGCAAACATTGGCACATCTTTGTAAACAATATCAGGGTGTTTTTTATACGCCCGGAACATTAGAATATAAAGATTGCGGTGACATCAATGCGAGGACTCATAACATATTAAGTATCTGTTCTAATATCAATAATCTCGCTATATTACATCATAATATCGTAATTATAGATGGGGTAGCCATATTGGGTGCCAATGGTTGGGGGGTTGATTCATTAGAAGTGTCTATACCAGAGCAAGTTCAAATCGATGTTCATAGAATGGAAGACACTGCATATCTCCATAAGTCACTAGAAAAATTACAACGTCATCTAGACGTTAAAAAAATAATGATTGTTACTAATGCAGTCCCACATATAAATCTATATTTTAATGAAGAACCAAAATTTTTAGAAACTACATTACCATTAGTAGCATCACTAGTATCAGACACCGAATCTAAAGTAAGCCATTGGGTGTTTGGTACCTATGAAAAAATAGTTGACACTACGCTTAATAATATCAACTATTCTAATAATCCATATATGAAGAGGAACCCCTATTGGGCTAAAAGAGTGTCGGTAGAATTTTAACGTGATTCTGCTTCTACTTTAATCTGCAAGGGATAACCTTGGGCTCTAGCATCTAGTGTAACCTCGATACCTTTCTGTTCTGCGATCTCATAGGGCAGAATTGCAACTACAGCACTTCCTTCTTCATGTATGTTGTGTGTTATCTTACTAGCAGTATCGGAAGTGTAATCAAAATAATTAATCAATGAGTTGACAACAAACTCCATACTTGTATGGTCATCATTCATGTAGATGATCTTAAATAAGGGAGGCTCTTGCAACGTTAGATTGGGTTTTATTTTTTGTTTAGTTTCTGTATTTGACATGATTGAACTCTTTTTAAGAATGTCTGCGGCCATATTGACCGCAGACATATATACTATATTATTTATTATAGGTAATCGCAACTTTCTTGGGCTTTTGTGCTTCAGGAACTTGACGCTCCAATAAGACAGTCAAGATACCATCTTCAACAGTAGCACCTACCACTTCTACATGATCCGCGAGAGTCCATGTACGTGAGAAATTTCTTGCACCGATACCTCGATGTAGATATTCTATAGGTTTTTCGAGTTCGTCGAGTGTTTCTAATTTGTTACCTGTGATACTGAGTTGATTCTTCTCAACAGTAATATCTATGTCACCCTGACGGAAACCAGCAACGGCTAGTTCGATGCTGAATTTATCCTCACTATGTTTCACAACATTATATGGCGGATAATTAGTGACATTGGTATTATTGGTATGACGCAATAGTTCATCGAACATGTGATCGAAACCTACTGCAAATTTATGGATAGAAGGAATATCCAAAGAACGAAGCGTTAATGTATTTGTCATGTTATATCTCCTTTGTTAAGCAAGACAATTTATAATGTAGACCCGACTATCGGCATCTACATGAGTATTTATTATACTGTTTTTCGTAAAAAAGTATATTATTTTGGTTAAAATTGTTTAGGGGGCAATTCTTGACTACTAAGGTATTTTTTCCAGCGTTTCTTGGCCTGTGACCTATCTAGTTTGCGTTGGGTAGATGGTTTTGTATATGTCTGTCTTTTCTGTAATTCTAGTAACAGCCCTGATTCAGCAATCTTCTTCTTGAACTTCCTGAGTGCCTTTTCAACGTTACCGTCTTGTACTATTACTTTCCTACCCTTCATATCAACGTTTTTGGATTATCCACCAAATCCTGAGTAATATTTATCTCGGATATAGCGTTCGCCTTGTATTGATCTATATTGAACATATGGGGCATTAATACACGTTCTATCTCTGTCTGCAAACCCCTGGCACCTATTTTCAGCTTGATACAGTTGTCCGCGATCTGATCGATAGCATTCTTATCGAATTGTAATGATATGCCGTCTATTTTGAACAAATATTGATATTGTTCTATGAAATTATTTTTCACTTCGGTCAATACTCTAATGAGTTGATCTCTATCTAAATTTATAAGATGAATCGTGGTAGTGAAACGACCAATGAATTCTGGAATCATACCAAATCTAGTAAGATCATCCGGCGACAGATTATCTAATGAAGTATCGTTGACCTTAAGTTTCACGTCAGCACTAAAACCAATATTACTTCCTTTGACCCTAGATTTAATAACATCCGAAAGTCCAATAAAGGCCCCACCTGCAATAAACAATATATTTTTAGTATCAACCTCAGTCATCTCTGAGCTAGGATGCTTCCTATGACCCATTGGCGAAACTCGACACTTCGTTCCCTCGACAAGTTTAAGCAGTGCCTGTTGCACACCCTCGCCTGAAACGTCGCGGGTGATACTAGTATGTTCGCTTTTCCGGGCGATCTTATCCACTTCATCGATAAACACAATACCTTGTTCTGCCCTTTTCACATCATTGTCGGCTGCAGCCAGTAACATGCTAATCATACTCTCAACATCATCACCTACATAACCAGCCTCAGTCAGTGATGTAGCATCTGCTACAACGAATGGAACATCTAAAAATTTAGCAACTGTTCTGGCTAATAATGTCTTACCACTACCAGTTGGTCCAACTAATAATACATTACCTTTATGGATCTCTAGTCCATCCTTAGGTGGATTGAAAATGCGTTTATAATGATTAGAGATGGCTACACTAAGGACACGTTTAGCGTCCTCTTGTCCAATAACATGTCGATCAAGATGTTCTTTGATCGTCCGGGGGTCGAACGATTTTGTTTCTTCTGCAGGCTTTATAAAGGTAGGATCATCTATAATCAGTTGATTGCATAAATCGATACAATCGCTACATATCGCTACACTATCACTAACTATGAGTTTTTTGACTACATCCTTATGATTGTTACAAAAAGAACAATGTGAAATTTTTGAATCCGTCATACTACTACTTATCTCTTATTGTACTTATATTACAGTTTTCGTGAGCAACAACGTCTAATTTGATATATGTCAACTCACGGATAAAAATTTCTGGAAAATCGATGGATATAGGAATCATGATCTCATATTTCTCCCGAACCTGACCAAATAATATTATTTTATTAGGGTCACCCAAATCGTAGAAAGAACGTTGATTACCTGAAAGGAATCTAGGGTAATAGCACCGATCTATAACTAGTTTGTTTTTTACATCCTTCATTAATACTCTAATTCTGATTTCCCTGTTACCTAGCATATGATTCTTTATGGAGGCTATATGATTCAAATCATTGAATTTATAATTTTCTCTACCCATAACGAAAAAATATGGAATAGGATATACAGATATATTTCCAGGAGCCTTATCAAATAAACTAATTTTAACATCTATATTAGACATCAGTTCGTTGAACGAATTGATAAAATTCTGATTCCATGATATGATATATGGTACTATTAATGATAAATTTCTATTGCTATCTACTCGTAATTGATAAGGCAACTGGTCGATATCAAATGCCCGTTTTGGATAGTGGCGCATAACAGACCATATCAATCTATCACTACGGTTCCGTTCGTCCAAATATGTCTCATGTTGTGCGGCATGCCTCTGATTTTCAAAGGCAGTTATATTTTTTGTATTGGATAAAATGATACGGGAAAGTTTACTCTCTGCTACCCAGACATCTACGACTAATTTGACTTTGTTGCCATCGTATGTGGAACTAATAATCTTAAAATTATCTACATATCCTGCACTATAGGCTAATATATCATTCCGTATTAGTTTGAGGTTTTCTTGTTCATGTTCAAATACTATCACGGTTCCGATCTTATATTCAATGGCTTTTCGAAAAGCATTATGTCTGGCTTCTTCGAAGGATCTCCCCTCACCAGTAACTTGGATAACTTCATTGAAACTACTGGCGTTAGTGAGACCGGTGATGAACATCACCAATATTGCTAACAGTACTTTCATAGAGAACCTTATCTAACGACGATAGCTTGACGAAGGTCGGGAATAGCCCTAAGTGTTTTTTGATCCCAGCGTATGGTTACGGACACTGTTTGTTTATCAACAATCTCTTCTTCATGAACCCTAAATCCAATCAATATGCCACTAGCGTTGCTACGGATTATAGAGGTAATATTACGGGCTATATTATTTGAATTCTCGCGCACTGCAAAATTTGTATCGGTAGATGCATCAGTGTCGCTGAATTCTACTGCCTCTGCATTTGAGATCCGCTGTTTGATCTTGTCGTTTGCCTTCTCAACATTCTTAGCAAGAGTCTGAATAGTCTGTGAAGAATTGATATCTTCTTTCATGAACTGGATCGCCTTGCGTTTAGCGTTTGCTGCTGCTACCTCAAAAGCCTGCTCACGCAAAAATTCAGAGTTTCCGTTAGAAGGAGCATATCCGGTCACCTCAATAGATTTGACTTTGGTTTCGACACATGTGGATTCTAAAATACCTGTAGGCCACATACAGTCCCATTCAATCTTTACACCCCTACGTTTGAAATTGGTAGTCAGTGTTTGAGACTGTAACGCAGTGACCTTAGGTGACTCTACCAGACTAGGTTTTGGATTAGATGCACATCCTGCTAGCACAGCCAGTGAAACACCTACCACAATCGACTTATATTTCATACAACCTCCAGGGGTTAGTTTATAGTAATAGTAGTATATTATAATTGGGAATTGGGGTCAAGTCTTTTGGGTTTGTAGATATTCTTCGATTAGGACCCGTTCGTTGTCGGACAATAGGTCGATATCATATGTGCCTTTTCCTATTTCTGCAACCAAATATTGTATGTAAGACTCATCATATAGATAAGAATCGGTTGTTTCTTTCTGTATCTCTATCCACTTACTTCCGTCAAATCTAAATACCTTATTTGGTAAAATATCTACTCTCACGAAAACATCTCCCTTGCTGGCCATTTTAGGGAACACGGGCCCAAAATTAGTCTTGACTTGGCTAGCATTATCTGCTAATAGCGCGAATTGTGGATATAAAGAATTGAATGCATCTTTGTGCATCGCCTTTCCTTCATATACTACATAACCACCTTCGGATTCTTTAAAGGGTTTCTCTTTGGTCACACCTTCTGTTTTAATATCTTTGGGTTCTTCTATAATTTCTTCTTTGGGTTCTTCTAGGATCTCTTCTACGGGCTCTTCCACCACTTCTGGTTTATATACTTGGGGAGGAATTTTACCCCAACCTTCAGGAAACCCAAACCCTTTAGTGAGATAAGGAAATTTTACTAGTGAGGATTTCTCATCTCCATCATTTCCATCAGGTTTAGGCTCGATCTGAATATCTCTATCCACCAAGGTGTCAGGTCCAGTCTCTGGTTCGTCAGTTCTTTCACTAACACTATGTTCATTATCATGATTATGATTGGTAACGGCATCTTCTTCCTCCCATCGTCTGCTAGTATTAGCAGCTATTACTAGTGTAAGGGCTAATGGGTCAAAAACCAAAACAATGATTATAATGACCCAACGCACTGCGCGTTCTAACAAATTAGTATCTGGATTATCACCATATATCAATGCGGCGATATATTTTATGGGCCCAACCTCTGCCTCGATCTTGCGATTTTCTGCGGCTATAGGTGCGCGTTCTTCATTTAATTTACCAATCTCTTGTTGTGCATCAGCGATATCATTTTGTAATTTTTGCCTTTCTTTGGCCTGCTGCCTGCGTATCTGTACAGCACGTTCAGCACTTTGTTCGCTGTCACCCCGTGATAATCTAGCATCCACTTGAGCATCCATTTGCTGTAATGCCTTGCGTGATAAATCTATATTTTCACGTTGAGTTCTGATCTTCTCGTCAAATAGCGCTAACTTGGCTTGACTGTCGCCAGATATGATGCCCTGATCCATATGTGCTTTGGATAAAAATCCAAATATACCCATACTAGTAAGCAATGCCAACGTGACCACTGCGGGCACTAGGTATAATTTAAATTTCCAATCAACGCGGTTCCAATATTTATGTAGCCATATTGTGGCCACAACTTTGGCAAACTCTAATGCACCGCCCATTATTATAATAGGGATCATAGCAGCAGCAAAAATGGCAATAAGGCCTAATATACTATACCATGCCGCTATGCCACTTAAAGACAACGCCGTGATTAAAACTAGATTAGATAATGTAAATATTTTTTCAAAGGACATCAGTATATTTAGTCTCTCATCGTTCTATATATCTTAATACTTAATTTAACATGGTATTTAATTGAGTTCTTACTCTTTTTAAACAATAGCCACCGAATAAGATGTCCACAACCACCATATGGATAGATTATCCTATTGACCGCATTCATTTATCTAATGAATCAAATGGTTGTGAGGCACCAGTCGGTGCTTCACCTATTTCGAATAAATGACCATAGTTATTTTTGAAATCTATAGAATTGAATACTAGTTTCCGTGGTATACCAGGACCTTGTTTGATATGTACAGTAATCAATATATCCAATGGATCTTCACTACGGGACTTTAATTGCATCACCTCGATACTATCACCGTCGTCAAAAGTGATCTTCTTGCCGACCAGTTTGATCATTTCATCCTTCATCCATATCCTCCCATTCTGTATTTAAAAAACCATCCATCTTTTAATAGTATTACAATTTGAAATTTTTTCTACTAACTTGTTTTTGCATGTATGATCTACAAGGTTTCCTAAGTTAATATATCCAAACGCCATTCTAGGGTCATTAAATGCTATTTTTTGTTTTAATGTGCTCCTATCATAAAAACTTTTAAATCTGCCCCTATGCCAATGATGTAAGTATTGATTGTCGTAAAATCTTAATGTATGATAAGGCGATATCTCGTATTGCGGTAAAATTTGATCTACTGGGCAAGTTGTGTCCCCTGCCGCATATAATTCAAAGGGATGTCTTCCCACATGGGGGTAGTGCAATTTCAAATTACCAAATTTCACACTGGAATCAAATAATTCAAAGTCATCCTTTTCGAGAGGTACCCTATCTCCGCCGTCTGTGCAAAGCAAAAGTCTAGGTCTTTTTTCTTCGGATCTGTGTGTAAGACCCTCTAACTCATGTATAGAATCGTTATATCTGGTTAGTTGCTCTCTTCTAACTAGATCAGTCTCGTTCTTTTCTTGTTCGGGGAAATGAACATGTAATCTGTTCACACTGCTCTGATTATCATTTTTATCCCATTTTTGCTTGATTTGATTTTCATGTGGTAACCAGGAATTTAGTTGATCGATCAAGGTTTCCAAAGCATCAATCTTTTCGTCGACGGTATCTTTATAGAAGTTTTGCCATGGATTTAAACTCGGTCTTAAATCCTTTGGATTTTTCTTGCTTATGAGGTCAGCCCAGACCTGAGCTGGCCTATGACTTTCTAATTCATATATCAATGTTACTTCATCTGTGCCCTGTAATACTAATTCATAATATTTGTACATATTATTTGTCATCGCGGAAACGAACGAATCTGGGAAAACGCAAACTATAACTGCCATCCTGATTTTGCGTGATCACATCACAGAGAATTTCACAAGTCCTACCAATGACCAGATCACGGTTGAGATAAAAATCATCTCTATCACTGTCGCTAAAACCACTACCAACATTGACGGTAATATACTTCCCGTCATCGTGTCCGGCGCAAACCAATGCACCCAATCGTCCAAGATTTCTTCCAGTACCCTCTTCAACATCAATGACCTTCAGATCAACGGTGATAGTGGGTTTCCACTTCATCCAAAATGTATTACGCTTGCACTCATACGGCGCATCCGTATCTTTGATCATGATTCCCTCGAAACCTAGATTGACTTGATCCTTAGCATAACGATTGAGTACATCACGCCCCTCGGCAGTATCAAGGTCCACCATGATATGCGGAAGTAGTTCAACATTGGGCATGTCTGCGATTACAGGTCGCATGGCCTCGAGGATCTTGATACGTTTGTATAGCTGGGCGTTCCAATGTCCTGCGCGGAAATCATCTAGGGGAATGATGTCGAAAATATTAAAAATACTGTCAGTTGCTTCGACATTTTCCTTTCGGCGAGCCTGGCGCATGAGTTCCTGGAAAGTGTTTCCGATCACTTCACCGTCAAGAACAAAACCCTCAGTGAGGAATCTACCTTGATCTACTTTCGATGCCACTCGGCACAATTTATTAAAATTATCACGCACCTGATCTTCGATATGGGTAAAGTTATCAAATTGTTTTCCATTACGGCTAAAACAGATAGTGTTGATGCCTTCATCAGTTCCTGGAATCACTGTTAGTAGAACACGAACACCATCCAGTTTAGGTTCAAGACGCTTAATTCCCTGCATCTCGGGCCTGCCCTCGCTATTGGTAGCAAGTTGACAGCCAAAGATGGGAATCTCATAGTCAGTATTTTTACAGATTTTATTAACGGTCTTGTCGCTAATACCTGCACGAAGGTCACGCCTAATTACAGGCGCACAGAAATTATTCCATTCAATAGTATCAAAACGCAGTGACATTTCTTCAATGGCATCACGTGCGGCATGACCAGTCAATCCACGTTGACCTAGTTCACATAGCAACGTTTCGAAATCTTCCCAAGGATTCTCATGTTCAACTTCCATGCCATCATCGAATTCACGATTGGGTACTTGCTTGACACCAAACGTTACATAAGGATTATAACAAACCTTAGTCAAGGTTAGAAAACGCATTGCGTTACTACTACCCAATGTAGCAGCCTCAAGTGCCTGCCTAATAACATCTTCTTTGTGAAGGCGGCTGTCACTCTCGTTTAGTTTAGCAATCCAACTTGCACTCATATATTCCTCTACTTAAATGGCCAAAAACTGTTTGATTCGGTATAATTGTACCATGATATCACCAACTAGAATTGTAAAATACCTTACGACCTAGAAACAATTCTGTCTTAGCATCGATACAGAATTGTAGGTCTTGTTCACGGTAATGTTCATCGCTGGGATTACCAAAAAAGAATCCTGTAGTACCCATAATGGACACTACGCCTGATTTGATATCTTTCTCAAGTTCATCAATGTCATCCCAAGTCAACTCTAATTCGACACCATTGAATGTCTTATACTGTATACCTTTTCGTTCTGCAAGTTTCTCCATCCAACCTTGCAAATTAGGATGCTTACGCCAGTATGCAAGTTCTTGGTGAGTAGTCCAGCCGGCATTTTTCTTACCGGCTACGTATGCGTATTGGTCTAGTCCCATTACTGTGCCTTTTCTGTTGCTACTTCTTTTACCTTGTTTACACCGTTGTCAAGTAAACGTGCCACACCACTAAAGCCAATGGTAGCGACAACAACGCCACATAAAAATCCCGCAATAAATTTAGTCATTTGTTTCTAATTCCTTCTAAAATAGATTCTGCGATATCAGTATCCATACACTCATCAAAATATGCTGCCATCATCATATCGAAAACAATACGGGCATCAACACCAAACTTTTTGATAATAGATTCAACCTGTGTGTTATCAGTAGCCTCCCATAGTAGATCGGCTATATGATGCTGGCGTTTATTAGCAAGTAGCAACTCCATTAGATCACCTTTACACGATTGAGTTGGGTGCTATTGTCACGATGTGCCTTGACAGTACCCTGTGCGATAACCAACTTGCCTGAGGGAATCGCTTCACGATAACTGAAAAATACAGCCTGATCGTCAGTAGTAACGCCACTGACAAAGTAAACATTCCATTGCTGGCTGAAATTGCTACGCACAACCTCAACGTTAACCTTAACCTTGTCGCCTACACGGCCGATAAAACCACCGCGGGCATTCTCAAGTTTACGGTTGTTGTTGTCTCGCTCAACAGCCCGAGCATAGCAACTAGGCAGACTTGCGATCACCGCAACATCATAGTTGGATTCGATAACATCACGATTGGCAATCACCATTGCGGTGTTGTCAAAATCGTTCAACTTCTTACCTTGAAGGATCTTGAAAGTAAGGCCCTTGTAATACTTACGCACAGCCTCACCTTGCTCACGATCAGCCTCGGTGATGAGGTCGGTGTTAGCGAGGAAGTTCTCAATCATTTGCCGATTGGTCTCACCTTGCTCTCCGTCGGGAATATACTTGACATAACTGCCGTTGATGCGTTGTGCCGCACATGCCGCACCCCAGACATCACTGGCTGTAAGATTAAGAACCGGGCGTTGATAGCGAGCCATTTGTATCTCCGTTGTTTCAGACTATACCGTTATTATATGACAATTTGGATTTATTGTCAAGCCTTGAGCTTATAGATCGATCTCGATCCACTCTTCCTCTTCCTCGAGGATTACGGACTCTGATCCGTCATATTCATCGATACGGAAGCGAGTTCCAATTGGAACCCAGCGTATACTCAAACTACCAGCGCCGCCCAAATAGATATCCTCTCCGTAGTTGGACACTACGTAGGCTTCAATTTGGTCATGTTGCTCACTCTCGACCAACTGTACAATTACAGGGTCAAATACAATAGCCAAATGCTCACGGTTCCAAGTATACCATCCGGCACCAAAGCCCGGCGAATAAAGCACGGCTACAAAGCCGTCACGTTCTACACGATCCATAATAACTCCTATTAACCTCAGAGGTGAACCTGCACCTACATAAATCTAAATCTATTGGATGTAAGCCTAAATAGATTCCGAGTGGCTGGGCCGACATAGATTCTAGTTTGAAAATAGTAACTATTGCTTCTAGCACTATAGCCGTTATAAGTAATCAGTTCAGCATCAAATCCAGCATCTTTCAATGCTGAAACGGCATTCTCATAATCACTCTCACCCCAACCCCAAACCTTATAACTTCGGGTACCATCTACCAATCTATCATTAAAAATTACTGGAGACGGACCTGCTAACCTGCGGATAACTTTAGTTGATTCTAAGATCATTATCTGCTCCTTAAATCAGGTCAACCTGCACTTGAACATCTACCTTTTGATCATTGTGATCGTAGACATTGTAAGTACGGGCAATACCAGTAATTGCCTTATCGATACCACTGACTTTCTGACCTGTTAGGCCCTGACTACAACCAATCGTCTGAAGTGCCATGGTCACAGCAACACGCTGGGAAATAAAACACATATCATATACACCAGCAACCGTTGTATAGAAGCCAACACCGTTGATAATTACACGGATTTTTTGGCTGTTATTAAGACCATCGATCAAACGCTTTGTACGCATAACTTGCTCCTGTTTTCTGACTGTATGAATGTATTATATACCCAAACTTATTTAATGTCAAGCCTTATTTGACTAGACGAAATTTGGGTTTACGGTGTAGCGGAATTACAACACATGGAGGACGGTCAATTTCCTGACTTAGTTTAGTCAAATCTCGGCCCAAACCCTGTAGCAATTCTACAACATATTCCTTACGATGGTCGCTCTGCTCGAGGAACCAACTGCGCAAGCCCTCAGGACCACTTTCAATAAGAGTAGTCATAAGAAACTTGGTGTTGTGTGCATCACGTTCTATAGTATCCATAATGTGTATATTACAGCAATTTGGAATATTTGTCAAGACCTTTTAAACCATTGTTTCACAACGGTTTCTGCTGGTTTACCCCGTATAGTAGACCCCAGATTAGGGAATCCTTCCCCGTTCTCAACCATGCCGGACTCTGTTTTAATATACCCAGTACTGGGTTTGAGAGTATCAGTATGCCAATAGTTACTATGAAAATTTACTCCCTGTACAGGAAAATATGTTTGTTCCTTGATTGCCCGCAGCACCCCCTCAATACCAATGGCTTGTGCGCTGAAGTCAGTTCCATATGTTGCCTGAATACAATCATGACTTTTACCATCCAGAGTAGTACCAGATATACAGAATCCATCTTCGGCTGCACCGCCGGTCAGATAATCATCCTTACTTTGGATCGCAATTTGAAATATAACGGGAACCTGTCTGTTTGATCTAACCAATGTGCAATAATTATACGAAGGTGGCATACAATGGAAATCTTGATAACTTCGATGAATTTCCTGTAATGTTTTTTCCTTGACGATTTCGGGACTTAGATTAATCATCTCTGTTTTTGTTAGGCGCGGGATGATAGACACATTTAAAATGTCCACGTTATCTATGATCCTATTATCGTGCCAAACATGCCCGATCTGCCCAAACGTTATCTTACCTGAATATACCTTGCGCATATCCTCGATGATCGTTAACATTTTTTGCACATACATTTCCTGTAATACAGGATCGTGGAGATTTCCAATACTCATGGCGTTCCAATCCGCCGCCATGCGCTCAATCCCAGCTTTCTCTGCTAGTTTAGCAATGTTAATTATATTTTTATGATGTGATTCTAAAATAGTAGCCCATAATTTAGTATCTACGGTTTGTCCCAATCTAACTAAAAATTTTGGATTCATGCCACCATTCATCTCGAACTCAACGATATTGAGTTGCCAGACTAGATTGATTTTTAGATTTCTTTTTTTCGCCTCTTGGGTGATATATTCAATCAGTTCATATGAATGACTCAACGATTCAGGCTTCACGATCCAATGATTCAAATTAGGATCAACGGTCCAGCCTTGACTTCCTATATATAACTCAACTTGTTCTGCACCCAATGTCTTAAGTTTATCTAATGAATCCCTATATAAAATCTTGACATACTCGTCATCCTTGCAACCGTTCTCTACTTTATAAGCCTCCCAATAAGTAGGAAGTATCGGTCTATAGTCCTTTAACCCCACACTTCTTTCCATACTTGGGGGTAATGTATCTCGCACTTCAGGAATCATGTATTTTCCCTTGAATGAATCCGGGTAAGAACTATCAGTATGTGGATTTATACAAGGTTTAGTAGCTGCTGGAACTGGAATCGAACTTAATGTGATAGCAACAGTAGGGGAACTTGTAGGACTGCCGCCCCCGCCCCCACCACAACCAACGACCAATAACGCTATAAAAGATGATGTTAACTTTTTCATATAACTCCAAGAGTTGACAAGGACATAGAATCATATTAACACATTTTTTATTAATCTGCAAAATAAAAATGCCCGGAATATTTCGGGCATTTGTGAGGTTGTCAAAACTTTTGACCACCCCATTTTAGACTATGTAAGTTGTTGATTACTTGTCTTTTCTGGGCAGTCCGTTAACGAAAGAATACATCTTCTCCGCAGTTTCTAAGACTTTATCAAGTCCTGGAAATTCTGGCATATTAACAGTATTCACAATCTGACCCGTTTTATCGTCACGTTTGGCACTCATTTCCCAACCTTGCCATTTGTAGGTGTACTCGGCTTGTACTATATCTTTTGCCATATGTAGGATATCTGTGCGGATCTCGTAACCATTTTTATTGAACTTCACTTCCGGCGAACCGGGTAATTTAATATCACTCATAATTTTCTCCTTTGTGTGTATGTCTGAGTTTACTTCTTTTCTTCTTTCTTGTGAACATATGACTTGAAATAATTAGCCGTATAATCAAAGAAATCTTTACTTGAAACAATCATACCGATCGTCGATGATGCTAACATGCTTGCATCAATCGCTCTCTTAGTATAATCTGCTTGTGCGTCAACGAAAGAATTTAACGCATTGCGGATGCCCTCATGAGGTATCGCAAGATTGACAACTTGTTTTTTAGTTGTTTGAACCGCATCTACAGCGGAATGTGCGAACGTACTGAACATAATATTCTCCTTGTGTATGTGTGTATGTAGGTTACTCTACAACTTTATTTATGCCTACCAGATCATGAGAAATAAAAAAAGAAAGGCGAGTTACCACCTTTCTTAATGTGTTCTAGTGCTAGTCGTCTTGCAAGCCAAAGCCTGAATTTGATATAGTCACTGAGTTCGACTCCATCTTCAGTGTCATCTCTAGGATCACGGCGCGATGAGTTATTAATTCTATAACCATTGAGGATATCCTCATCACTTATCAATAAACCAAATAAGTTTCCGTTTATTAGATATAAACACCTAGCGGGATTACTTCTTAGCAGCTTCGGTTTTCTTGGTATCCTCTGCTTTTGCGGCAGGCTTAGCCGCCTCGCTTTTAGCAGGCTTGGCGTCCGCTTTAGCAGGAGCGGGGGCAGCTGCGGCAGGCTTGGCTTCGACTTTCTTTTCTTCTTTCTTAGCAGGTTCTGCGGCGAAAGCGGTCACGGCAAATAGACCAGCGATTAATGTTACGATACTTTTCATTTAAGTTTCCTTTTAAAAAAACACAGAACAAAATTGTTGCTGTGTATTATATATAACGCACCATGCGTTATATCCGTTGACAGAGATTCTAACCTCCTCGCCCAGATCGTCGTACTACATTAGTACCACCAAAACCTTTATTGGGTTTTGGGATAGGCTTCCCCTGTTTGCCCTGATTGAAAGCGGCCTTATTCTTTTTAGCTTCTAATGCTACATTAATAAACTGATTTTTACCTGTCTTTTCTTCGGTCATTTTTTTACCTTTATTGATTCTAAATACTCATCCAATGTACCATACAAACCTAATACCATTGCGATTTTACTATCATATAGACGTATATAAAATTTTGGTTTCGTCTTATCTTTCTTATTTACACCCAGATAATAGGGACATTTTATTTTTTTATTTAGTTCTAACATGAAAGTATGATGACTTTTTCCTTCAGCCTTAAATTCATAGTCATAAAATTCTATATCTGCCAATTGAAAGGCGGTAACACCCTCATCAGTAAGGCGGAGACCTTCCTGCCTCCCTGTAAACCACCAACGAAATGCTATATCTTCTATCGTTAAGTCCTGATAGACTCTATGGGATTTGGGGATCTCCGCTAATACGGCTTCTGTGATTTTGTGTTTGACGGATCTATGAACGGTCATCTGGATATACAATTCTACCAGAATTCATAAAGACTACTGTGAATTTATCTGTCTTGAATTGCGCGTTGAGTTTGCGGCATAGATTCCTAGCATGACCCGGGTTGCTAAAACTAGTCTTTTTATATTTGGGTGCGACTTCATTGGCTAAGTAATGTTGGCTTTTTAGGTTGATAGGTTGGTCATCATAAAACACTGCCCAGATTCCGCTAGCCTCCACGATCTGATCACATTTATATGTGGTCTTATCCACATGTTCTAAAATGATTTTTGGTTGTGTTCTACTCACTTAAACGCTCCGCCCTTAACCTGCAATTCGATGACTGGTTCTGGCTTAGATTTTTCCCTTTCATATAAATCTGACAATAGTCTTGTAATATCGTCCCTGAGTCCTCTAGCATCATCTATTGAAATAACAACGTCCCTAGTTTTTTTACTTTCTACTACAGACATTTTATCTAAAAAACGTCTTATGTATATCATGATATATTTATCTGACTTTTCGCCTCTTCCTCAGTTTTAAAGGGTCCTTTATACTGGTACCTTTGTATAAAAATATATTTTGGACAAAAGGCTATTTGTTCTATTCCGATCTGGTTCATGACGAACCACCCAGCTGCATGATAACACTTGCTATTTTTAGATTTGGTAAATAGATGTAATCTACGCTTGATATCAAATATGTTATTATATGTCCTAGAAGTAGTAGGAAATTCTGGATAGGGTAGTTCAGCCCTGACCCTATTAGATTTCATAGGCTGGAATCTAATATTTACCTTCCTTTGTATATCCTTGTGATCATTGAAATATGTCAAATTACCATTGAGTTTCACTTCATATCCTGATCCATTGGAGATAACATTACCTACTTTCTTATCACCGTCGGTGACTACCCAATACTGATTTTTAAGTATTGGTTTTGCGATCAAACTAGTCATTGTGTTCCTCTTGCGTAAGTTTACATACAAGTAAGAAATGTTCATAGGCTTTCTTAACATTAGGATTTGTCATAAGTTTTTCTGCCTCTGTAATCATTGCCCTTACACCTGCATCAACATGGTCACGTGTGCTACCATAGGTCAATGAACATAGTTCATCGCCCATTTCTTTAGCAAATTTTTTCCATGCTTTATGTTGTGCTTCGGTAATTGGCTTACGCATTGGGCGAGCCTCACTAGCTTTAACCATAGCACTACAAATAGCATCCTCAGCAACACGACCTGCCGCTATCATAGGGGCATATGTAATGTCAATATTGTAGCGAGTGTTTTTGCCACCCGGATAAACCATAACTAGATGGGCACCTTTGGGCATGGAATCCATGAGTGTTTGGTCATACTCATAGACGGGCTTGTAACGCCGACCAACCTTTTCATAGAAAATCTTTTTCATAATAATATTAAAACTCCGTATTCAACTATTTGTTAAATTGCCCTTATAGGGACTGTTTAACCATTTGGCATATGTATCTGCCTGCTCACTTATTTTATTTAACTCGTATTTTGAGCAAAATCTAAGAAAATGTATTCCAACTTGTGGAGTGGTTGTAACACGTACACCATTACGGATACTATTATCAACTTTTGCCTTAATATCAGTTGGTTGTGCGGTTAAATCAATAAGAGTGCGGTTACGCTCATAACAATCACGCACACGGTGTTCTTCACCATTATGATCGATCCAACGTTGCAACATCATGTTGTTCCAGTTGAAACCCATTTTATGTCGATCTGCAAATGCTTCAGCAAGACCAACTTTATTTTTGCTACCCTTTTCGCGTACACCGGGATATGCACTAAACACATTGTCCGTTGCATCCCCCCGCATACATTTTTTGAACAATAGATACTTCGGATCCTCAAGTAATTTGTGTTCTTTAGTTTTTTTATCAATCACGGGTTTACCATTGTCCTTGTAATATCCCTGTAGGGTGATGAGTTCGTTTGATACCCCATTGTACTGGAACACGTTTTCGCTAATAAGTTGAACGTAATCAGTATCAGAACTAATAATGTAGTGCGAGTCATTTGGATGTAATGCAATGAACCTTGCGATTAAATCGTCTGCTTCAGCATTGGGTTCACGTAATACAGACACGTTCGTCTTTTCTCGCAAAAAATTAGTAAACATCTCATATGTTTCCCAGAACATCTTGTTTTCTGCAATCTCTGCCTCAGTCATAGCAGACTCATCTAATTTGCGATGGGCCTTGTATGGCTTGAAATATTCTTTGCGCCAACTGCGACCCTCGAGACAAAACACAACATGGTCAATTTTATGATTGCGAACAACCTGATTAACTGACGCTAGTGTAAGATGCAGTGCCATACCAATCTTTTCCCAAGTATCACTGTTACGGGATGCCACGTGTCGGGCGCGGAAGAAAGTATTGGCAGTGTCAATTAGTGCGTAATTCATGTAAACTCGCCGGTAAGTGAATATATATATGTGTATATTATATGTGAAATAGTGTTATTAATCAACACATTTTGTGTAAATTTTACCCATTTATCTAACTCTAAACATATCAACCAACGTTTCCATTTAACTAACCTCTGACCTACCGTTACCAATATCCTTAGATTGGATCACCCTAACATCATTGCGTTTGCTAGGGTCCGCATCTTCCTGTTCGTAAATTTCTAACGCTATATTTCTACACACAGTCTGAAACCAACGATCTACGATTTCAGCATCAGTATCCGTTGCTTTAATTTTATATCCTGCCTTAACCAGATTGATGACAAACTTATCATTCCAATCTAATTCAAAACTACCGGTATTAATGTTATTTGGATCGATATCTACTTTCAATATAGCAATATACGGTTCGTTATTAGCAGTAGCGCGTTCCTTATCAGAAAGAACTACATCTTTCTTTTCTTTAGGTTGTCTAGGTTTCTTTTCAGTTTTTGGCTTCTCGACTGGCTTCTCAAATACAGGATCACTATCCCTATTAAACCATTTCTTCAATTTATCAAACATGTTTTATCCTCTCATACTTCTCATACAATGCAAAACTGGCTAGGTTCTTAGCCTTGCTCTCGCACATTATATCAGCCCACTTATTGTGTGTCAATGCCCAATCATTAACCGCATCATTCCAATAGTAATCACTATGGGCGCGTAGTTTCTGCTTGTTATGTTTCACCTCTAATAGCGCCCGTAGATCGGGGCGTTCGTGTCGGGTATGGCCAACAAGTATATCTTCCCTAGATACGGAGTAATGCATAGCAGGCCTAATACCACGCCAACTATCAATAATCTTTTTAATACGGATATCAGTTGCTTCAATATATTCTCCAGTGTTAATCCAATGATGATGAATGTCTAGTACGATTGGTACTAGATCAATTAGTTCTAGACACGAATCGAGACCCCAGCTGATTTCTTCGTTTTCGATTGTGAGGCTGTTTCTTGCTTCGGGGCTGAGTCGGTTGTAGGCCCGCCTGATACCTTGGGGACCGGCGCGACCCGAGATGTGGACATTGATTTTAATGTCCTGAAATTGTTTACCGTACCCCATCCAACGGGCCATATCCACATGATATTCGAACTCCTGTATACTCTTATTTACTACCTCAGGTCTATCACTGGCGAGTACAACAAACTGGTCTGGGTGAAATGATAGTCTTACATCATGTTTACGGGCAGTGTCACCTATCGGTGCGAACCAACTCGCCAGACTATCCTGCACATCCTGCCGGCGCCAGAAATATTGAAACTCATCCATAGTGTAGAACGATAGCATATCACTAGTCAACCGTAGCATGCGTAGTTCATGGGGAAGCGCGGCTACCTTCTTTACGAGGGCATGAGTATTTAAAATATTCTTCTTTGCTATGTCGATGAGTTTATCTTCAACAATCTGCTGCGACTTCTGACGTTTAGCCCATGCATGGGTAGTGCCGCCTGTATTGAGACCCTCAGTGCTAGCGATCTCGCCTTTTTTATTGATCTCTGCCCATTTGCATGCGAAACCAATACGCCTGACCGATATGTCGAAACTATGCATAGTATTCCAAAGTTGATAAATATATCAATGAGTGTACATTATATGTGTATTTAATGTCAAACTATTTGGAATCTAAATCATGAATATTATAGAATTAATGGAGGGCGCAGAGCCAAAACTTCCCGGTGCACCCAAAGGCATACAGATTATGACACCCCAACAATTCGTTGCTAAGAGTGCGGGAGATCAAGAGCCTGAATCAGGAGAAGATGTGGCGGAAGGCATCACACAAAAAACAATACATCGATTGGCAGATCGAAAAGGAATCAAATGGGATAATGAACCTAGTTTTTTACGATTGACTAAAAACCTGACAGGTAAAGAGCATTTAGATGATCTCAATCAAAAAGAGTTACAGATAGTAAAAAACTATCTAGAGACACAAGATATGGCGGAAGCAACAAAACTAGCAGCACCGACAAGACCAATCGGCGACAGAGAATTGACAGATTATCTAGACCGTATCCGTAATCAACAAAAGCAAAAAACAGACAAGTATAAACTTCCATATATTCATCGTAGTAGTGTAGTTGGTTATTATAACGAAGAAGGTAAAAAGTATAACGTTGACGCTATCAAAAAAGCATTAGCAGAAAGACCAAAAGCACTTCTTAAAAAGAATGAGAAGATGAAGCATAGCGATGGAGAACAAGAACAGTTCTTCAATGTGGGCTTTGCCGCATTAGTTGGTATATCATTAGATGAACAAACAAATGAATTGATTGTAGTCAATACATGCCCGGGCGCAGGAAGTTGTAAAGTAGATTGCTTTGCTATGAAGGGAGGTAAGATTCAATTCCAAGGACCATGGTTAAGTGATGGTCGTATTCTTACATATCTATTGAACGATCCAGGGGGTTTCTTTAATCAATTAAAAGCAGAGATTAGTAAAGAAGAAGCAAAGGGCAAGAAAGGCGGATACAAAGTAAGTATTCGTTGGCATGACGCTGGTGACTTCTTTAGCCCTGAATATGCCGCAATGGCATTTAAATTAGCAAGCGAATTACCAAATGTTGACTTCTATGCATATACTAAGGTTGCTGACGTTGCATTGGGTAATAAACCTGATAACTTCATGATTAATTGGAGCGAAGGTGCAAGTACTTCACAAGAGAAAAAAGTCAAGGGCGCAGATCCCGAACTAGAAAAAACAAAGAATAGTCGTATTGTCCCTAGTGATTTGTTCTATGATTTATTAGTTAAGGACGAAAAGAAAAACTTAGTTAAGGGTCAAGAAGGCCAATGGCAAGTGATACCTGACAAGTTACCTGAACTAAAACAAAGATTAGCAAAACAATATGGACTTAGCCCAAATAGCATATTAAGTTATACTGAATGGGAAAGTAAAGTCAAAGGTAAAGATAAATCACCATTGAAGTATAATGTTATTATTACCCCTGGTGAGCCTGATTTGACTGCTAAAGATGCAGGTGTATTAAGCACATTGTTATTGAAACACTAATATGCGAGCCATTGAGTTTCTAAAGGAATCTGAAGTTGATGAAATGGCGTTGTCTAAGTACCAAACATTTGGTGACTTTACGAAACCTGGACCATTTCGTGGCGTAGATAAAAGATTAATTCCTCACCCTAAAAGTCAATTAAAAACTCAAAAGTTTTTTGAAAAGACTCCGTATGATTTTAGGTTGTTCTTTAGTAATGTACCTGGCTTTGGTAAATATAGCGAACATGGTCCAATGCATCCAGGGGAAATAAGAAATACTTTTAACAAAGAACAAGCAGATCAAATACTCGATGGGCATGAAAATGCCATTACTGTTGTGTACGTCGGCAATCGTGGTGACGCTAAAGTAATGTTAACACCATGGTTAATGGCACATCGTTTTGGTCATGCTGTACAAGCAGGAGTTCGTAGAAGTCAAGGATGGAGTGCATGGACTGAAGCAGAGAAGCATTTCTTTGGCACTGTTAATAACTTGCTTGATAAATACTATAGTAAATTAGGCAAACCATATAATATGCCAGCAATGAAATGGACGTTGACTTCTGAATATAATGCATTGTTTAATGCTATAGGGACACAGCGTAGTAGTCGCAGTGGACAAATTAGACGACCATACGAATTTATGTATGAGTTATTTGCTCAATATTTGGGTACTGGCAAAATCACACTCAATCCTTTCCCAACCAATTTAGGTTATGGACGTAAAGTGTTCGGCAACCCTACAAAATATATGAACATAAAACCAGAATACCGTGATGAAAACGAACGCAAACAAGCCGCAGAAATATTAGCACGTGATATGGAAATGATGTTCGATAATGTATTGAGTAGTAGTGTTGGTAAGATATTCGTTATGTAACTTTTAACAGTTCTTCAAACGAATACAAATTCTTCATATATGGACTAACTTTTTCTAAAACACTAGAAGGTAAATCACCGTCTCTACGTGGTCCGTATTTTATATCAAAGTCACAATCATTTACCTGTTGAAATTTAGTCACAATCTCTTTAACCGTGTAACCTACACCGTGCCCCAAACACTCAATATTATTACTAGGTTCTTCAATAGCCAATTCAAGTGCATGACATATTTCTAGTACATGCACATAGTCACGTATACAAGTACCGTCGTTGCTAATGTCATAATCGTTACCAAAAATAGTAAACGTACCGCTATCCATAGCATCCATAAGATTATACATTAATCCATCTGTATTAGTAGGCGGTATACCCCAATGACTACCTATCACATTATAGAACCTAAAGATAGTATACGGAATGTCCTGTCTATGTACTGTATAGAATTCTTTGATTACATCCTCTGCTGCACGTTTACTGATACCATATGCGCTAGCGCATGCGGCAGCGGCTCCCGTGCTTGCGAATATGAAATTCTTCGTAGGAATTTTATTGACAATATTCATAGTACCATTGATGTTGGTGATATAGTACATGATGGGTACACGCTGGCTCTCACCTACATTTACTAGTGCTGCCAGATGTATCACGGCATCATAGGGTTCGGTCTGATCAGGTATAGTGAACAATCTGTTGATATCTACCTTATAGAATCTTTCGACTGGTATCGTTGGCTCTTCGATATCTAGACCATGCACTTCGTACCTACCTTTTAATAACCTAGATAGATGAGAACCTATATATCCTGAATTACCGGTTATTAAAATTTTTTTCATATATCGCATCCATTTCTTCGTCGTAAACATCCCATTCTAGTTCAGTACAATCTATCAATTTATGATATTCTTTTTTCTCTATCATGTCATATAATAAGTGCGCGAACCTTTTATTATTTTTACAATTGAAATGGCATTCTCTTAAATCTCTACCCAGCATATTGTTTATCATGCCTGTGGGATGAAAATCAGTTTTACCATACCACAATCTGTTATACTTATTCCTGATACCTAAATCATTTTTAGGATGATGATTTTGATGTTTAGCCCAGGCAGCAAAATCTCGATGTCTAGTTTCTTCCATATGGCTTATCCTATCCAAATATTTTATGATAGGGAATTCAGTTTCGGGTATCTCATAATCATCATTGAATGGAAATATATTTATTAGATATATACCTTTTTCCCTGCACCTTTGATTGACTTCTTTGAATATATTCAAACTGATGAATTGTAACAAAGAAGAAGAAAAAACGTCCTTACGAAATTTATTAATTTCGTCCATATCCTTATCTGGAAGATAACCTATATTAAATGCCTTACCTTCTATTCCGGGTTTAGTGCATGGCCATCTTTCAGAGTTAGTATGGCTAAAAACAATAACTTCATAGTCTTTGTAATTTTTTATAAAATTTTCATAACTGTACCAATGTGAACTACCACCCATACTAAATCTACCAAATTTTCCATGTGTATTGCATAGATTTGCTAATATCCTGGGCCATGGGAGGCAAGTATCACTTATATCATCAAATGCAGCATAACTATCCCCGAAAATTCCTAACTCCATTATAACCCCTCAAATAAATTATTTGATTCTTTTTCTTCTACAGGTTCAAAATCTGGATCTTTAGTAAGCCAAGTATCATCATCAGTATATATCAAACGAAACTTATGTCGATTCGTTAATACACTCTCGAAATCTTCTCTAGCCAACTGTTTGCGCCCTAAAGTTTTTATATAATCGGCATAACACACAGTATTAAAATTATTGATGCTAGCCTTGTCACCTTTCGCTTTCCTTGGTTCAAAATTGAATAAGAAATGTATCCAACCTTGACTCACTTCATCATCTAATTTCTTTACATAATCCAATGCTGTGACTAACTGATGACCACCATATATGGTCTTGATCAGATTTCCTGCGTCTTTTGCATTTACCTTATGATAGTATCTTCCATCGAAATTATCGCTCCAGTCCTGGTTGTCTAATACCACGCAGGGCATGTGGCCAAGACATTCTAAGAAGGCAAATGGATAGTTCTCGCGTAGGCTAGGCATGAAGAATACATCTGATTGTCTTATGAAATCCACCTTTTCTTGTCCGGTGATACTTTCTTTTATCTCGTAGTCGGTAATGCCGGCGTCTATAAATGCCTTCTCAAACTTCCTAGCACCGTTGTTATTAGTCATCACCTTGCAAGGTAAACCAGACTCTTTCATCACCCGTATATATGCTTCTGGATTCTTACCTTGCTCCCAACGACCAATAAATAATACACCACTGCGCGGCCCAGTATACCGTTCAAGTAATCCACGCTCACTCATTGGCATCTTGAGTAATACGCAATTTCCTGAACCATAACTCTCTAGTTCGGTTATGTTTTTATGTGTCTGTGTTCCAATATAGATATCAAGAAATTCCATATGCTTATTATAGAAATTATGATAACTATCTAAAAATACATCGCTGAAGTTTTGTTCTTTACGGAATATCATACTATGTAGATGGGTATAGAACACTACAGGTATATCTTTGTTTAATGTCATAGCATATGCTGCCGTCATTGCTTCCTGAGTGTTACATACTATCATGTCATAGATATTGATTTCGAAAGCCTCTACAATCATTTGGCGAAAATTGATTATCTTTTCAAAGTTTATCGTATCATTAAAAGCGAACGTTCCAGTATGGTTCGTGTACCTCAAGGACTCTAATGGCCATAAAACATTGCCCCCCAATGATTCTATCAATTCTGTGAATTGCTTATTATTGGGAGACTTGTCTAATAAGATATCTACTTTCCAATTGATTCGTCCGCACATTTCAGTAAAACCCTTAGCGAATGATCCTATCCCCCCGTGCGGTATGAAGTGTTGGTCACTGACCATAAATGCTACACGTTTATTATATGTTCTCATATTATATTCTTACCAATTGTCAAAGTCTGTGATATCAAGTTCATTTGAACGTTCAAGTTTATTATGGAATTTAAGTGTCACGGCGGGTCCAATTCCACTAGGTGATTCTTCAGTCCATTCTACATGATCAATATCATTTTGTTCAAAGACCTCTTTGATTTTTTCATATTGATTCCGTGTAATAATAATTGTTTTCATTATGTACCCCATTCATTTTTAAAGAGGGGGACTTGCAATCTATCACTATAGCGCCAGCCACGTTGCATCGCGGCAAGTGCGACATTTTTTGCGTTTAGATTATAAACACTATCAACGCCACCAACAGGCATAATATAAATATAGCCCCTAAACCCCTTTCTTCTAAACTCTTCTTCGGCTCTTTCTGCATCACGAATATCCTCTTCAGTTGCTACTACGAATTTAAGATATGCCGCACCATATTCTTCATATTCACACACCGTCTCGGGTCGTATAGCATCTCTCCAATCTTCCCCACTCGCCGGAAGTTTTGCACTCACACTGAATGTTACGGTACGGAAGAAATTGTGTGTATGATATCTTAACCATTTCTCTAAGTATCTAGCAAATTCTTTACTCAACTTCTGTGTACCATTAGTCTCAAAAGTAATATCTTTTAAATCTTGCATCAGTGGATGATCTAATAACGCTGGATAACTCTTCTGCCATCCTAATAGTGGTTCACCACCTGTGATGACTAAGTGTTCGTCTCGCCATTCTTTGTGTGGTAAGAGTCTGACGATTGCCTCCGCGATGCCCTCTGTCGTAAGTACCGGTGAAAGGTCTTTGAACCTAGGATCCCAACTAGCATAACTATCACAACCGGTACTAACAAGGGGAAGATCCTTATACTGTTTATACCTTCCGATATCGCTTGCAACAATATGTCGCTCATTACTCTTTTCTCCTCGAGGCATTCCAAATCCATCACAAGTGAAGTTGCAACCGAAGGTACGCAAAAATACGCTAGGTACTCCCATGTACCGGCCTTCTCCTTGAATACTATAGAATAACTCACTTATTTTTATATGCTCACCTAGCATTACTGTCCTTTACCAGTGATGGATAACATTTATTATTATAAAGCAACACGTTATCACATGCAAGAAAATCCAGAAAGTTTTTAGGAACAATGCGATCCTAGCTTCTCCCACAGTGAGGATAGGAACCCTAGGTCTATCCTCATCTGTCTGTCCCATGAGATGACCGGTGGCTCTAGCCCAGATTTTCTCTATACTATTCACCTGATCACCTCTTCATCAATATATCTTTTCAATTCTTTATCTGTTGGTTCTATATTATAGTTCTGTTTGAAGAATATCTCGTAACTGTCACTACCGTATTTACCAATACCATATAATAGCATAGCATTTTCCCCGTTCCAAGTCAGATAGTCTTGGCTCATCTTTCGCAACCGTTGATAACGTATGTTGACCATACCCAGTGGCTGGATTATCTGTTTGACTGCATCGTGATCAGCCATGAGGAATAACGCAGGTACTGACCAGCGTTCTATGAATTCTGGAAATACCTTCTTTACCGATTTGCGGTTCGTCTGGTTCAACATGATCACAGCCACCATGTGCTGCCAACGCTTGACCCAGGGATCAAGCCCCGGCAATTGCTGTTGAACCATTAGATGATCGCTGAGGGGTACTGTCATGCAAACAAGTCCTCGTCCCACTCACGGTGACCCTCACGGAAAGCCATGTTTGCCTGTGTCTCGCGCACCTCTACGCGATAACACCAAAGTCTTTCTGACTCGCCCGGGCCCCAATAATCCGGAATATATACACCATTGATATACTTGTAGATTTGATCTGCTAATGCCTCGCATCCTAGATTTGGGAGGATAGTTAATTTAGCCATGTTCTTTTCTTGCAGAAACTTGAATGTTGCTATTTCCGGATCATCTTCTGCTACTAATAATGTATGGTCGAATTGATCTTCTAACAGGTTTTTTAGTTCCTTGAGTCCGCCATAATCTGCGGACCAATTACGGATATCTAAGTGATCTGTCCCGAAATAGACCTTGATACTGAAACTGTAACCATGAATCAGATTGCAATGGCTATCCGCGCGCCATTGCCGATATGCACAAGGAAAGTTATCTACCCATTCTTTAGTGCTGGTGTATTTGTACTGTCTTGATATATTTGCCATCTCTAGTCTCCTTAAAAAAATGAGCAAGTTTGATGGCGGCAGAATTTATGAATCGGGATGACGCCAAGACCGATCGTTTATTTCTCATGCTAAATCTTTAAACATTTGTTTTCGCCCCTCAACACCGAGTTGAGTATCGAAAATCTCACGCACACGTTGTAACATCACGCAGGCTAACATCAACTCTTCGTTTCGATTATTACAAAGCAATAATTGCTGATCCATAGGAGCAATAAATTGTCCCATCTTATTTTGAACATCTTCCTTATTATACATATCTACCTCAATGACTTAACTTATTAAGAACTTGTGCTTCTGCTACCCGTTTACGCAAACTACTGCTACTGAAACTATGATCACGGCCATTATATACGATCTCTATATCACGCGAAAGACATTCGGTTTTGCCAGTAAACTCCTTGGATGCATATTCAATACCTAATATACGTACATCTACGGGCAAAATCAACAACAAATCTACCAAATCTTGCTCAGTTTGGTAAACTACGACCTCATCTACGAATCTACACGCATTGAGTTGGATCTGCCGTTCTACTATACTCTGCACTGGTTTATTTTTCGTATCGGGTCTATCAATCGTAGGATCGGTCTGTAATCCTGCTATCAAATAGTCGCAGTGATTCTTAGCCTCGCTTAACATAGCAATATGTCCTGCGTGTAATAGATCAAAGGTGCTGAAGGTTATACCTATCTTCAGACCCTCAGCCTTTAATTCTTTAATCTTATTGAAAATCATGATTTCAATGTTCTCCACATGACCTTTTGTTCATGTTCTTTAATGAACTCTTCCTCACCAGTGAACTCACCACTATCTTTTAGTATAGAATCTATCAACCATTTAATTTTATATAGGTCTTGTTTGACAGCCCATTGATTGTACCCATCATTATATGGACTATGTAATTCTATACCCGCCATATAAATTTGATGTTGAATACTATTATAATCCATTGGTTTACGGAATCCCATTATTTACTCCACTTATCATCCATGTAACCACAAGTGCAAACGCCTGTCATATTAAATCGTTGTTGCATCCTGGATTCTTGGGTGAAAATTTTATTAAAAGATATATAAAAATACCTACCAATATTAATAATGTAACCTTTAAAAAAAAGAGGTTATCATTTGCAAGCCTGCCTAGCAATCTGATAGAATTCATTACGAACAGCAGGATCGTTCTTGAAACCACCGCCTAGCCGGCTAGTAATTGTACTACTACCTGTATCCTCGACACCGCGGCTCTTGACGCAATAATGTTGTGCATCGATCATAACTGCGACGTCCTCAGTCTCTAGAATGAATTGCAGGGTATGGAAAACTTGCTCAGTTAACCTTTCTTGTATCTGGGGCCTTTTACTGAAATACTCAACGATGCGGTTGATTTTTGAAAGTCCGAGGACCTTTTGTTTAGGAACATATGCTACTGTAGCAAGACCATCGATGACAACAAAGTGATGCTCACAGTTGGTTTGTACATTGACATTGCGCTCTACGACCATCTCGTTGTAGTGCATCTTGTTATCAACAGTTGTACACTTGGGGAATGCTTCCCAATCAAGACCCCAAAAGATTTCATTTGTATACATTTTAGCGACGCGGTTTGGTGTTTCCGCTAAACTATCATCGCTAAGGTCAAGTCCTAGTGTTCGCATGATTTCTGCGAAATGACCTTCAATAATATCAATCTTTTCTTTACGGTCTAAATTATTTGAAATTGTGGGAGTTTCCACACCGACGCTGACCAGATATTCGTGAACATGCTTGCCCAACTCTGGGTCGGTCTTTGTTTTATTATAACTCATCTTACTTCTCCTTCCTTACACGGATAAAATTGTATCAAACTTGCTACCGTTGTGTAGCATAAGTATTTAGTCTTTGATTTCGATTTTCTAACTTTTTAGTTTCTGTATTGGATTCCTGGTTATTTGACGAAAATATCATTAAATTGTTTATTCACTCTCACGAAAGTAGTGCATTTACTCAAATGGCGCAATTCACTAGCTCCCACATATGTACAGGTACTGCGGATTCCACCTAATATATCAAGAACGGTTTTAGTCACTGGTCCGCGATAGGGAACAGAGACAGTACGACCCTCACTACTTCGATACTCGGCTACTCCACCATGATGTTTTTCCATTGCAGTATCACTGCTCATTCCATAGAACTGCATGAATCGTTTGATCTCTAATACACGTTCTTGGTCATGGCTATGACTACCATCTTCATGGAAAACAGTTAGTGGATTTATCTCCATTGTCTCCATGTATTTGGTGATAACTTCGCCACCGCCTTCGTCATGACCGGCAAGCATTCCGCCTAACATCACGAAGTCCGCACCAGCCCCAAAGGCTTTAGACACATCGCCAGGACAAGTGCATCCACCGTCAGCAATGATATGGCCACCAAGACCATGAGCGGCGTCAGCGCATTCCATAATAGCACTAATCTGGGGATACCCAACGCCAGTCTGAATGCGAGTAGTGCAAACGCTACCCGGTCCAATTCCAACTTTGATAATGTCTGCTCCACGTAATATCAACTCCTGTGTCATGTCTGCTGTAACAACGTTACCTGCTATTATAGTATGGCTAGGATAAAGTCTACGGATTTCTTCAATGAAATCACCAAAATGCTCTCCATATCCGTTGGCTACATCGATGCAAATAAAATGTATGGCAGGATGTTCTTCTAGTATGGCTACTAATCTATTTAAGTCCTTATCACTAGTTCCAGTGCTTACAGCAAAGTAATTGCCGCCGATATCTTCTACTGTGGTTTGCAGATCCCGGGTGTCAACATTTTTAACCAAACATGTAAACATACGGTGTTTATATAGTTCATGTGCCATTTCTAGTGTACCAACACCGTCCATGTTAGCAGCCATGATAGGTATACCTCTCCATTCAAAACTACTATATTTAAATTTAAATGTCCTATATAAATCTACTTCTTTGCGGCTATTCAATGTGCTACGTTTAGGTCGTATCAATACGTCTCTAAAGTCTAACTTTATCTCATTATCGATAATCATGATTTAAAACTTGCTTTCCTTTGTATATTTACGGTAGTCTTTGCTCATCCGCAACCATTGTTGACCATGACCTTGCAAGATATCACATATCCTATCGATTGTCTTATCAGTCCAATCACTGATCTTACCTATGTTAGGATGTGGCATGGTTAACGATTCATGTAACTTTTCTAATGCATCATCTATAGACCATGGAACATATAATCGTGTATGATCATTAGCAAACGTCTCCGGAAAACTTCGATATGCAGGATACAACACATTACATCCCAGTGCATCTGCTTCACTCACAGTATTGCTGACCCAATCTTGTAACGCACAGTTGAAGAGTACTCGGGTATCATTCAATAACAGATAATAAATAGTTTTATCTAAATCTTCATAGACTTTGAGTTTACCTTCTTCACGCATCTTTTGAGTGCGTTCCATATAACTATTATTGTTACTACGCAGTTTACTACCACTGAACACAGCAAACTCTATATTATCTCCGTAACGGTTATACCATTCTTCAATTAAGTCCATATAGAAATCAGGCTGTTTCTCTTGATCCCAACGTGCGGCAAACCCTACACGCATATGTCGTTCTTCGAACGGCTTCAAGTCTTGACCTGCATCCAACACCCTTCGTCTGACTTCTTCCTTACCAAATGCAAGACCACTGATATTATATATGGGAGCAGTCCAACCAGCAACTTTCATATGCATAACCATTTCTTCATTGCTGGCTAATACTCCGTCTACGAATTCGTTAACCATCTTCTCATATTTCTGCATCCATTTCGACATACCCCATACATGTACGAAATCATCTGGGTCAATGGATTGAGCAAGACAACGGACAAAAATGCGAGGACGATGAGCATCATCGACTTGATCAAGAATATAAGGTAGGCTCTCGATACCGGGCTGAAACATGTCCTCAAAATAGATAACATCTTCATTTGTTATTTCCCCTTCTTTCATCATTTTAACAAGATTCATCATCTGGCTCATACCGTAATATGTGCGGCCATGTGCATCCAATACTTGACCGGTGACTATAGTCTGATTGAACGGAGACCCTTCAGTAGATAACGTCTCACCGGGCACTATCACATAGTGAATTCCCCTACGATTAAAAACTTCGGTGTTCCAGTCGGTTAATTGCAGGGTGTATCTTGCCTTGTAGGGCTCTAAGCCCATATAATATAATTTTCGCATATCAATCCTCTTTATATGTTGTTAAGATCAGCTGCTTGATAGTTTCCCATTTGATCTTGTTTTGGGGTTCGGAAAATCTTTCTGGTGAGATTTTGAAATGAACGAACTGACCCTGCCACGGAAAATCAGGATATACACAATCGGCCATTAATTTATATGCCTGTTTCCTAGCTCTTTCTTGTAGTTTGTACCATGCGGCATGTACGATCCTAGCCTGTTCATATTGATTGTCGATATCTAAAAACCCTATCATTGAGTCATAAGTTTCCTTATCTAAGACTTCATTATATAGTTTGAATGCATTTATTGCAAGCAGTTTTTCGTTAGATTGGGGAACATATCTCTTGATATTGTGCGTCTCCCTAGCAGCATAAACTAAAAATTCTTCGCGTGTTCGGTCATGCAAATAAGGATCAAATTTTAAATAACCATACAATACATTATTCGGAGATGACCATAAACAGATCATCCTGTGGTCTGGATCATCATCTGTTCTCTTTTTTAAAAAAGTGATGGTAGCCTCGATGTATAATATTTCATTTAGTAACTGTCTATATCTCCATTCGAAATCTAACCAATTCAAGCAATCGCGGTCATCAGGATAAACATTTCTGAGTATAAAATCTACCTTCTCTACGGGTTTCTTAGCAAATGTGTCTCCGACCCTGAGGATCCCGATATCGTTCAATTTTTGATTATAATAATTTGAGATCATCATCAACCAACGGACATGATTCTTAAAGATCCCTGGAGAGGCTACGATACTATGTTTCATCTAGTAATCACGCCCTATATCATTCTCTGTATGTATTTTATACCACATTATATGTACCTGATTAGCATACTCATATAAATCTTCCAATTCAAAAAAGTCTATCATAGATTTATATAATTTCCTATCTAAATCGGGTTTATGTAATTCTTTTCCTCTAACGATTAAAATCTGTTCTCCGGGTCTAAGATGTAACGGATATTCTTCTATGTGTTTGTTATAATTGATACTCTTTCTTAAAAATTCTTTTGGTGAGAAAGAATTCAGAGTAGGATTGAATTTTAGGTAATGTTTTAAACAATCTTCTGGATCTAATATTGATCCTAAAATTTTATGTGGTTTCGAAGGGCCATTTCTAGGTGCTATAGCATATGAGGCACTATATATACTATGATCTACATGAATAACATTATCTAATTTTTTCCTATATTTCCACTCAAAAGATATCCAGTTACTATGATTTCGATCCTTACAATAAACATTATCCTCGATAAATTTTACTTTTCCTTCAACATGCCACGGAAACGCTTTGCCTATGCGCATAAAACTATTTGCGTTTAACATATCTAAACTATTATATTTTTCGCTGAGTAATAATAACCATCGATAATGATTTGCGAATCCGCCGATTGGGGCACACACACTATAATGCATTCTTTCTTTCTATATCTTCCTCGACACATCGTGTACCATGTTGGACCTCTAATATGTGACAGGGTTCGTCATAGTTATTTTGGCATTGATGCCAAACAGATTGACCAATGGTATACTCTTCATTGGGCTGTTTGGTGACTTTCGTTATATTACCATTATATTCTGTAACAATATCACATTTACCCTTAAGTATATACCAATGCTCTGCCCTATCTTTATGTAGTTGCATACTAAGGCTTTTATTTGGTTCTACGACAAGTTCTTTGATTTTATAATTAATCTTATCGTCTAAAACGCGATACCAGCCCCATGGTCTTTTAGTCTTGGGGTTCTTCCATTCTTCAAGTATCCAACTAGAACTATTAGCCTTGTCGTCACCACCCACACCAAATTCGAAGGTGATATCTTTTACCGCTAATTCAGGTATGTTGGTAGCATTTCTGTCCCCGCCGTTAGTAAATATAATATCTGCGTATGGATAATTAGCCTTTAATTCTTCTAGTAGTTTTATAGCACTACCGTCGCTATCATCAAATGACAATGTAGCATCCACATTTTTAAGACTACCAACTATCAACCTGCGTTCTTCAAATGGCATGAAGGCTTTACCCTTTTTACGGGAAAGCCATTCATCACTGTTAATTCCTACGATTAATCTATCGCCTAATTGTTTAGCAGCATTTAAATATTTAATGTGTCCGCTATGCAGGGGGTCGAAACCCCCTGTACATACTACGATCTTTATTTGTTTTTCCATTAATTCCTTAATCCAGCATACAAAAGCAAAAGTGCAACTAATGCGTATAGTATATATATCAACCACTTGGGTGGGGGAGGTTTTTTAATGTGTGGACACCTCCCTTGATTGTAGTCACAGTAGTATGGATATAATGGATCATCCATATACTTTCCACAATAATTGCACCGTTCACTCATGCTTGCTTAGTATCTATTGACCAATTATCTTTTACAGGTTTTCCTGTCAAGAATTTATTGAATTGCCTATATGTGTAACTCTTGTTACTATATAGTTCCTTTTCGTCAAACACATACCCATAGTCTTTACAGAAATTTAAGAACTTCTCTAAGTCCTCAAAGATTTGTCTGACTCGGGGATTAGATTTGAATTCAGGTTTTGCCATTATAATTTCTCCTTAGAGGACTAGTTGATTATAAGGTTCGGTCAGTTCATATTTTATCGTAGCACCGTTCTCACCGTCTTCGGAAACGGTAATTTCAATGTAACGATTGGGATAACGACCAGCGATTTGTTCATATAAGTCATCGCTGATCATCTCACAACTTTTGAAATTTAATTCCAATGTGCCGCCGGCATAGGGATTCTCTAGCCAACGCTTGAATTGGATAAACTCAATATCCCTATCGTTGTGAAATACTTGAATAGCCACAGTAAAATGAAAGATATGACGATGGGGATAACCTAAAAAACTCACATCATATTCATCATTACTTGCTAATTTGGGATCACTGATCGCAGCCGGATATTTGTGGATACCCTCTTTACGAAAAGTAACCCAAATAAGCCTGCGGGCTTTATCTTTAATGCGAGACCGCTTTTCAGTTAATGCTTGTTCACGTTGATCCATGTTATCCTCAAAATAAATTTTTACTACTTAGAAATGGAATAAAACTTCACTTACCCATTTTGCCGAACCCTTATGATTGGGGTGCCAATTATCAGATTCAAAATATTGTCTAGAATCATCAGTGTCGTTGAATTTAAAAATATGCTTAAATAATCCACCTTGATTCCAACCTTCTACATTCAGATCCTCAGGCCTCAAATGTTCATATATCCCAGTTGTTGAAATAATTGTATCATGGTCTAATTGTTTATACAAGTACTTTAGGTTCAAATGATCTTTGTTTTGGTAAATGTCTTTATAAACGTAACTTCTATAGAAGGATTGAAATATTTTTACACCTTTGAGTTTACATAGGTTTTGTAAAAATATAATATTTTCTAAACTAGTGGTAGCATAACCAACCATAGTATTAGAACTCTTAAAGAACTCATCCGTTAGTTTACTGTCGGGCATCAAGTAATTACAATGATACCAGCCACCTTGAGTGTCGTATGTAGTCATTCTATCATAACCATTAACACTTTTTACAAAAACCTTGTCAACAAAATTAGGCTTAGGTCTACTGTATAAGTCTCCAAATTGTAGTGCCCAAGATATATCACGCTCTTTCCATTGCTTGGCAATATCCTGTACATATTCTGGATTGTCTACCCAAAATGCTTTTCTCTCAGTGCCAGACCACATAGGTAATACTAGTAATTCATCAGGCTCGTATTTTTCTAGTTCTTCAATTAAAGCCAAACTCATTTTTTTCTGAATCAATTCTTGACCTTGCGAACTCATGCCAGTGTGTCTGAATTCTACATTAGGTGAAAATCTAGTTAATATTTCAGAGAGCCTAAAAGGCCAAGTGTTTTCAGAAAACTCAGCTGAAAAACTACAACCGCCTGTGATAATTTTTTTAATAGTCATCAGTAATTTCTATTAAGTATTGCCCACGTTAACCACTGATGAAAGGCATTGTATACCTTTTCCGCTTCTTTTTCATCCTGCTCAATCTTCACGCCGCGAACATAGAAACCATCTTCTGCTATACGCAACATTTCTGTCATATTGCTATTCAATACTATATTGTTGGCTGTATTCGTATCAGGAATGGCCACATTAAGATATGGTTCAAATTGTGTAGTATTGTCCATGATTACCGGTCGTCATCAAAATTAACTCGTTCGTGATCTTCTTCCCATTGAAGTTTCCTAAGTCTACGCAACTCGTCAAAGTACTTTGATTTTTGCTCTTTTAAATAGGACAAGGTTTCATTTTCCCCATTAAAATTATTGATACGGTCCTCAGTAATTCTAAGTGCTTCTTCTAAAGTTTTAATTCTATTATGATAAGACAACATGGGGGTGAACATTCCACAATAATATGAGCAAGGGTCTTTACGCAAACATCAACAGACGCAAGAAGCTCGGCATCAGCCGTAGCAAAAAGAAATCCACCATTGACCTTAAAATCTACC
>OGVL01000001.1_pt1 | contig 42184 bp, 35 predicted proteins | sample 1575781 | NCBI WGS metagenome assembly OGVL01 (sample SAMN07581553, study PRJEB24739) | freshwater metagenome | place: Singapore | collected 2015-04 | reverse complement strand
GGGTATTATAGCTTGTCTGCTTCCATGTAGATGGATCACCGACAGCACCAGTATTAATAAAATCTTGTTCGGCAACAATAACCTGAGTTACAACACCGTTTTCTACTTTAGCAAAATGTCCCATTTAGCAAGCAGGGTAATAGATGTAAACTTATATAACAAAACTTTTGAGAACTATGATTATGACCATGGATTAAATTATTACAAATATGCTCATACTGAACAGGTTAATAGTTTACCTTTTTTTGATCCTTTTATTGCGAGAAATCCTGAAGTATACAAAGTAGTAAATTACAACTATCCAAAATTATACAATAATTCCGAAGGTAATTTTACTGAAAAAAATAAGTTTATTTTTGGCAATAGAAGATCCAATCTATTAGAATTAACTAACTTTGATATGGAAATAGTTATACCTGGCAGGACAGATATAGAAGCCGGCAACTTAATTTATTTGAATCTTCCTTCGGGCAAACCCCCCTCCCCGAAAGATAAAACTAAAAATTTAAAAGATGAACTATTTTCTGGATATTATCTAATAACAACACTTAATCATAAGATCAATAGATTGACACATTATACTACTATGACGGTTTCGAAAGATAGTTATTCTAAAGAGTATTACGATGCAAGATAAAAATGTTATATGGTGGACAGGCGTAGTTGAGGACAGAAACGATCCAGAAAAACTTGGTCGTTGTCGAGTTAGAATTTTTGGTTATCATACTGAAAATTTAGGTCTCCTTCCCACCGAAGATCTCCCTTGGGCCCTGCCTTTACAATCAGTCACTTCCGCAGCTTCATCCGGAGTGGGTAGTACTCCGGTGGGAATTGTTCCCGGAACTTGGGTGGTAGGTTGGTTTTTAGATGGAGATAATGCTCAACAGCCTTTAATTGTAGGCACCTTAGCAGGAAAACCAGAAACAAATACTCAAACCAAATCTGCTATACAACAAGAAAAATCTATAAACAATCTAGTTAGGGATAGTAGAGATAATATTGTATATGATGAAAATGGTATACCTATACAAATCGATACTAGAACAAAAAGTCAAAAAGAATTGATTGCTGCTTTAGCTCCAAGAGAAGTAGATACTTTGTTGAATACCATATCTTCAGAATTGTCTGCGAATGATATCACTAAAATAGGCAAAAATAACGAATTAGGAAAATATCAATTTACTGTAGAAAGATTGATAGAATTAGGATATATTAAAAAGCCATTGGGAGAAACGATATATCCTGCTATTATAAATGATCCCGAATATTGGACCGGCAAAGACAATATAAAAAATAAAGAGGAATTTTTAAATAATTCCGTATTACAAGATTCTATAATGTTAAACTCTACCTTAGATAGTTATAAAACATTACTAAGATTAGGTAAAATTACAGAAAAAGATAAAAGTTATACTGTGGCAGGATTACTTTTTACTTCGCATCTATTTGGTGCAAAAAATTCTGATAAGTTAGAAAAAAAGGATCTTCAGGGTGTTAAAGCTAAAGATTATTTTATAAAGGGGAATTCCGCACTTGGGGGTGAAGAAATAGATTTTATTAAGGTATTTGAAGATAGGCAAACATATCTACCCGAAGAACAAAATAATGATGAGATTAATTCCAGAACAGGATTTTCTGATCCCGACAAAAAATATCCAAAATATGAATATGCAGGATTATCAGACATAAACAAATTAGCAGTAGGAAATAATAATCATACTTATTTTAAAATAAAAGAAAATAATAGAATAGAAAAAATACCTTTAGCTAAAAGTAATTCTAAATGGGACGAACCCGAGTCTGCTTTTTCCTCAGTATATCCATTTAATCAAGTATTTGAAACTGAAGCTGGGCATGTTATAGAATTAGATAGTACACCAAATGCTGAAAGAATACACGTATTTCATAAAAAAGGTACCTATATAGAGATAGATGTCAATGGTTCTATGGTTAGAAAGGTAATTGGAGACAACTATGAGATTGTTGATAGAAATAACTTTGTTTATGTTAAAGGGGCAAACAATCTAACAGTTGAAGGTAAAACGAGTATATTAGTAAAGGATGATGCTGTTATAGAAGTCGACGGCAATTTATCAGTAACAGGACATGGTGACACCACAGTAAAAAGTGCAACTACTGTGGGTGTTGTTTCTAAAAATGTTATAGTCTCAGCAAAAGAAAATTTAGATTTATCCTGCTCAGGATCAGTTAATATACAAGGTAAGGATATCAATCTATATGCCAAAGGGGGATCGTTGGGCGTTAAATCTGATAATGATTTATCTATGCAATCGGGATCCTCAGGAACATTTAGTATAAAGGGAGGTATACAACTCCTATTAGATGCAATTTTAGTAAAGACTAAAATGGGTGCTAATACTATACGAGGATTAAATCTGCCTCAAGTAGATCCTCCTGAAGTCAGGAATCCCGATAAATCTATTATACCTCCTCTTAAAAGAACTATAGTTAGAGAGGATATTTTCCTCTTTGATTCTGAGGAGGAAGGATCGCAACAATATAAACAATCCCAAATTGACGCAGGTAAAATTAATGATAATATTGTACCCAAAGAAGGTGAATCCACTCCTACAGTTAGATCATTTGGAGGAGTGCGATCTACAGTTATACCCGTTGATCCGGGATGCGAGGATTTATTGAGTTATAATTCCTTTCCTAGATCCTTTAAGTTATCTAAGTATTTCACATTAGGCAATTTATTGATCGGCAATCGAGGATCTTCCCTGGTTGCGCAAAAAGGATTAACTGAGTTAGACATCGTATGCAATCTTAGAAAAATTGCTATAAACTGCCTAGATCCAATAAAAGAAAAATATAAGGACATGATAGTTACTAGTGGATTTAGAATAGGAGGAGAAGATAGCGAACATAATATAGGAGCGGCGGTAGACTTACAGTTTACTAGAACAGATTTTTCTGAATATATAGAAATCGCCAAATGGATACAATCTAATGTTCCCTATAGACAACTTTTGTTAGAATATAGATTTAATAATTCCAGCAGCAAGTTAGAAGCAACTTGGATTCATATATCATTACAAATTCAAAATTCTAACATAGTGCCTAGCAACAGATCTCCTATTGCCACAATAAAGAACCATAGCATTTATGCTTCAAATAAATTTGTAAATTTAGCATAATAAATAATTAAATGGCTACTATTAAAAATACTAGAACCTTCACAGATTTAGATCTATCGTTTAGGATAAATCCTTTTACTAGAGATCTTTATCGAAAAACAGATGAAGAGGCAGTTAAAACTGCGTTGAAGCACCTTTTACTAACTAAAAATTTTGAAAGACCCTTCCACCCAGAAATAGGCACACAGATACATTCCTTATTATTTGAATTATTTTCTCCGGCAGTAAAACTTGCCATGGAAAGGACTATACGAGATGCCATAGAAAAATTTGAACCAAGGGTTAGATTGATTGATGTTGCTGTACAAGAGACAGAAGATTCTAATGATTTGCGGGTAAACATAGTATTCGCATTGAGAAATATAGATGCACCTATAACACTCACAACTTTACTAAGTAGAGTACGATAATGGCAAATTACAGAGTAACCGAATTAGATTTTGATGCTATCAAGAATAATTTAAAAACATTCTTGACAAATTACAGGGATAAAAATAATAATTTAGTTTTTTCAGATTATGATTTTGAGGCTTCGAGTATATCCATACTTTTAGATATACTCGCATATAATACTCATTACAATGCATACTTAGCTAGTATGGTTGCAAATGAAATGTTTCTGGATTCTGCAGTGAAACGAGAATCTGCAGTATCTATTGCGAAACATCTGGGATACACTCCATTATCCTACAGAAGTGCTAAAGCTAAGGTTGACTTTGTAATCAACGATCCGGAAGGATCTCCCCCATTTATAACTTTACCGAGATATTCTCCATTTACTACTACTATAGAAGGTATACAATATACCTTTGTTAATCTTGATTCAGTTACAATTCGACCATCCGGGGGGATTTATAGATTTACCGATATTACTATTGTTGAGGGGGAACCTTTATCCTATACCTATAGAGTAGATATATCTGGTCCTTCAGAAAAGTATAGCATACCCAACAAAAACATAGACACATCTACTATACGAGTAAGAGTGCAAAATTCCTATACAGATTTAACCACATCCACATTTACTTTAGCTGAGGATTTCGCAGCAGTTACACCAAATTCAAAAGTATTTTTCTTAGAAGAAAATGCCTCAGGATTTTTTGAAATTTATTTTGGTGACGGAGTACTTGGGCAAAAACTATCTCCAGGTAATTTAGTGCTTATAGATTATTTAGTTAGTAATGGTTCAGTTTGTAATGTTTCCGGGGATATAACTCAAACTTTTATTTTAGGTAGACCTGTAGGGGGAGTAACTCTAAGTAGTCCAATAGTTGCTAAAGAAAATTCCACAGGCGGGGATGAGGGAGATACGATAGATGAAATAAAATTTAAAGCTCCAAAATTTTTATCATCGTATAACAGAGCAGTTACTGCTGAAGATTATAAAGCAATCATAGAAGCAAACTTTCCGCTAGTAGAATCAATTTCAGTTTGGGGAGGTGAAGAAAACGATCCTCCCTTTTACGGCAAGGTCATGATTTCGTTAAAACCATATCTAGGTTATACTATTAACGATCTAATAAAAAATAGAATAAAAACTGAAATACTGGCATCCAAAAAAATGATGGCGATTATACCTGAGTTTATAGATCCAAATTATCTCTATTTGAATTTAGATACTACAGTTAAGTTTAATCAGAGAAATTCTAAATATAATGCACAACAGATTCAAGTTTTAGTTAGAGCAGAAATAGAAAAATATTTCAGTCAAGAATTACAAAAATTTGATCGAGATTTCTTTTATTCAAAATTATCAAGAGCAATAGATTCTGTAGATCCAGCAATTGATGGAAATACTACTCTTTTAAAATTGCAGAAAAGAATTTCTCCTTTGGTGAATACTAGATCGGGATACGCTGATAATGCATCCATTAAGTTTGTCAATAGTTTAATTTCTGGAACAATACGATCAACTGGATTCTTTTATGAGGTAGATAATATAATCAAATCTGTATATATGAAAGATGTCTTGACCGAAGGAAGTACTAGTATTTTATCCATATACGATTTCTTTACTAATATCTTACTTGCTGAAAATGTAGGTACGGTAAATTATACTACCGGCATTGTTTCTATACCATTACTTTCTATAGCAGGATATTTTGAAAATTCAGATGATATTAGAATATACGCAGAAACAAACAATTTGGATATAGTTGCAACGAAAGATGTTATTTTAGTTATAGACGATAGCACTCAAGATGTAAATCTAAAAAGAGATCCTGGATTAACTATAGACGTATTAACAAACTACTAAGATGACATTTGCTACAGAACAATTAGGGTCTCTAAAGATATTTGGAATATCTAATAAAGGACCTTTGGGTAATAGTCGGCAAGGATGGTTTTATCCTTTATACGTTACCCGAGGAGAAGCTATACAAGCAGATATAGATTCTGGGGGTAAGGGAATCTATAGAACACTGACCTTTATTAAACGAGAGGGTGAATTTTATATACCCGACAGTAATAAAAATTTAGGCATAAACATTGATCCCGTAATTTATACTTTTTACGAAGGACCAGGAGCGGAAAATCCTTTTGCACGAATACAAAATAGATTGTCAGTATTAGTACCAGATCAATTACCAGACTTTATACAAACGGAATACGAAAACTTTGTAGTATTTTTAAAAGCTTACTATGAATTTTTAGAGCAGAATGATCAAGCACAGGAAATCTTGCAAGATATTACTAAGTATTCTGACATAGATGAAACGACGGAAAATCTAATAGAAAAATTCTTTAAGAATTATGCGCAAGATATAACAGAAAATACTGCTGCAGATTCTAGATTTGTACTTAAAAAAGCCAGAGAAATATATCAAAGAAAAGGTACAAGCGTAGCATATGATATTCTTTTTAATATATTATTCAAAGAGACAATAGATTTCTTTTATCCTAATGAGTATATACTTAGAGCTTCTTCGGGTAAATGGAAAACACCATACGTACTTAGAGTACGACAAGATTTCCTCAATCAAAACATATATGATTTTGAGAATACCGAAATTGTAGGAGACAAATCTAAAGCTACTGCTATAGTAAATAAAGTTATAAAATTCTTTATATCTGATTTTGAAATTTATGAATTTTTATTAGATATCAATAGTATAAAGGGAGAGTTTTTACCTGAAGAAAGCATTTCTGCAGTAAAGAGAATTTCTTTTGAGAATGAAACTGTTCTAGTAAATCTTAATGCCAGAACTTATCCGATAATCAATAGAGTAGATATTTTAGATGGTTCTTTGGGATATGAGGAAGGAGCAAGTATAACTTTTTCTGATTCCAATGGAAAGGGTGCAGTTGCAAGAGTAGATGGTACTAATTCATATGGATCGATAACTAGTATCAACATAATCGAACCTGGAATAAATTATTCAAATAATACCATAGCTAGTGCGGGGCTACCCACAAAAACTTTATATGGTAGATATTCTATAACTAGAGGTGCCGTTACTTTGATATTCCCAAATCAACATGGTATGTCGATAGGGGATAGAATATCCGTTAGATATACAGGAAATGTGTTTAGTCCTGTAGATAATACTACACATAATGCAGTAGTAGTATCTGTACCAAATACAAAAACTATACGATATAGATATCCGGGCTTTTAAATGACAGCAAAATTTTACATTACTGCATCGAAAAACACAATAAATGAAGGTGATACTGTCACCTTCAGCGTAAGAGCTTCGGGGGTTGCTCCAGGATTAAACATTCCCTATAATATTTTAGGTATACAATCTGAAGATTTAACATCAGGACAACTATCTGGAAATTTATTCATGCTTCCGGATTCCCTTCCATATTCATCACAAGCGAATCTGACGTTAGGGGTTTTAGAAGATAGGGTCACTGAAAGTTTTGAAACTATAGTATTATTAGTTTCTCCACAATTTCCCTATTCTATAGAAGTATCATCAACAGTAGGCGTATTAGATACCTCTATTGACACTTTACCCAGATATTTCCTTTCTGTAGATAAAACTAGGATAATAGAAGGAGAAGAAGGTGTAACAGTAACACTTTCTACACTGAATATACCGAATGGAACAGTTGTTCCTTATAGTATAATAGCTTCTTCAAAATCAGATATAACTATTGCAGATTTCGTAGGTTTATCTAGTTTATCGGGTAATTTTCCTCCATTAAGTTCAAATGTAGCCAACATCTATTTAGAAGCAAGAGATGATTTCCTTTACGAACCTTCTGAATATTTCTTTGTTACAATACCCTTGCCGGGAGTTACTACAAGTTCACAAGTTGTAGAAATAATAGATTCCGGTAACACCCTATTAGTTTCTGATGCCACTTTTACTGGAAATATAGAAATAAACTTTTTAGATCCTGCAAATTTGCGTGTAGTATTAGGAGGAACATCTAAAGGTAAATCTGATTGGGAAGATTTAGTAGGAAAACTTTCAGAAACAATATATTTACAGGGGAGAACTCCATATGCTTCAGATGAATCCCCCGTGTTTTATCAACCATTCTCATATGTGGTCAGATCAACTAGATCTATCGAGGAATGGAGAGATAGCATTAAACGGGTTTTGCATCCGGCGGGGATGGTTGTTTTTAGTGAAATAAATAATGAGACTCCTCCAGATGAAGTAAACAGCATAGAACTTAAAGCAAGCCTGGGGTCAGAAATTCGAGATTTCTTTACGATAACTGCAGATAATGCGAGACCTCCTTTTTATACTAGCAATAACATTTACAAAAATACTAAAGTGAATGTTACCATCACTTCAGATTTTACCTACACGATATTCAGTTATCTATAATAAATAATAGATGCCAAATATAATAACAGACAAAATTAAACTAAGAAATGCGATCAGATTCAAGAATCTTGTTAACTTGAATCAAAATTCCTCTCTTTACTTTTACTTGGGTCGACCCAATCCTTGGTCGAATGATAACGAACCCCCTATCCCCGGCGATAATCCTCAAGAAGATGCTAAGATTTGGGATGAAATTTTAGGGTTGAAAAAGTTACTGCCCTCAGATATAAAACATGTCGTCAAACGCGTCGATTGGAAATACGATACTGTATACGATCAATACGACGATGAGGACGAGGAACTATTCAATAAAGTTTTCTATGTAATGAATAGTACTTATGATGTATACAAATGTATATCTAACAATAGAAGAAGCAAATCATTAGTAGAACCATCCGGTAAAAGTTTAAATATTTTCACATCTTCGGATGGATATAGATGGAAATATCTTTATTCCATATCTGCAGCAGATCAACTTAAGTTTTTAACAAGAAATTGGATGCCGGTTGATGTCAATGCAGATGTGGCCGCATTTGCTAAGGATGGAGGAATAGAACACATTATTATCAATAATGGAGGTATAGATTACTCATCCTTCTCTAAAGTTAGGGTAGATGGCGATGGTAGAAATGCGAATATAGGTGTACGCACTAGATTAGGTGTTATACAAGATTTTGCATTTAATAATAGCGGATTACGATATAGAAATGCAAATGCTTATATTTTTGACCCTACTGGATCTGGATATTCTTCAAACATACGAGCTATCATTAATCCAGTAGGTGGACACGGATTTGATCCCATATCTGAACTAAATGCACATACTTTAATGTTTAATACTAAAACGGATTACAATGAAGGTTTTGAAGACTTTCCCCCTGAAGTAAAATTTAGAAGATTAGGTATAATAGATACGCCAGAAGATGCCTACGGTAATCCTGCCAACGCATTGACTCTCAATGGTTTATATTCTATACAATTTGATAATGTTACAGGAATCTTTGTTAAAGATGAGTATATACTTGCTAGTAACAGTCTTTCAAATTTATATTGTGTTACTGCAAATGTGATTTCTAGTAATGCGATAATTAAATATATACAATCCATAGATAGCACAAGAAACTTCAATACTCCAAATATCGGAGAATTGATGGTAGGATTAACATCAGGTGCAACAGGAATAGTTAAAACTTTAAGAACACCCGAAGTACTTCACGATACAGGTTCTATAATCTATGTAGAGAATAGAACTCCTGTTACTAGATCTGTAGATCAATCTGAAATCCTTCATTTAGTTATAGAATTTTAAGGAAATAAAATGCCAGTAGAAACAAATATTTCTCCATACTACGATGACTATTCTGAAGATAAGAATTTTCATAGAATATTGTTTAGACCGGGAGTTGCAGTACAAGCAAGAGAATTAACTCAATCTCAAACAATATTCCAAAATCAAATTAAAAGGATTGGCGATTATCTTTTCACTTCTGGCGATAAGGTAGTAGGACCTAAACCTGCAATAAACATTGATGCAAGAACTATCAGAGTAAAAGATGTAGATTCATTCGGAGTTGCGATAACTCCGGCAACATATCTAAACACATTTGTTACTTCCTTAAATTCTAATGTTATCGGTTACGTAGAATTTGTATATGAAAAAGATAATCCGGATATAGGAGATCCGATATCTTTTGTTATATCCTTGAAAAAATATAATTCTACAAATGATGGAATGTTTGATCAAAATGAAGAATTATTTTTCTACACAGATTATACAGATGCTTTAAATAAATCTACTCCCAATTATAGGGCACTAACTGTAGAAGATACTGTAAGAAATGCATTTTGTACAGTATCTCAGTATTCTAAATCTATTATACTAACTAATCCTAATTCTTCTATACAAGTAGGCGATCTATTAGTACATCCTAGTTTGACTAAGAAACTTTATGTTACTGAAATACGTAGTACTATAGAAATTGTTGTTAACGATCCTCCAGAAATCAATATTGCGAATGATAGAATAGAATTTATTAAAAAGGCAACATGCCCAACAACTATACTAACACAGGATATTGCGACATTCTATAAGGATGGTTTCTTTGTTCGTTGCCCGCTGCTAAAAATTGTTCCAGATAAAAATACAGCATATCCTACGAAATCTGTAGGCTTATTCGCCGAAGAAAGAATAATTACTAGTAATGATGATACTTCCTTATTAGATCCTGCACTAGGAAGTTCTAATTATTTTGCTAGAGGAGCTGATAGATTAAAAATAGATATTTCAATAGTTAGTCAAAGTTTAGATTCCGACGGTAAAGTTGAAATACCTGAAGATTTCATCCCACTTATTAAATTTAATAAAGGGGAGATAGAATATCTCAAAGAACTTTCCACTAATTCTATTTTGGATTCCAAATTAGCAGAAAGAACTTATGATGAATCTGGTAATTACATAGTAGATCCATTTCAAATTTTACCCGTATCTACTGCGGATTCCGATCCAAATTTAATATTCTCAGTTTCTGCAGGTAAGGGATATGTGGGTGGATATCAGGTAAAAACTATAGCACCTACTGAAATTAGAGTACCTAAAAATTTCAAGACAGAGACTGTCGAAAATTATAATATTAATACGACGCAGGGAAACTATCTAAAAGTAAAAGATATAGATAGAAGACTAATTAAACCACAAGAATTAACTATGAGTGAAATTTTCTTAGAAACTCATAGTGTTACTAATCCAACTACTACCAATACTAGGGTAGGTATACTTGCATTTAAAAATTTGGAATATGATAGCTATGACGGTAGCAATCTAAGTTATAGGATGTATTATCATTATTATGCCCCGGAAAGTGAAGTCCCGGTATCTTGGGCAGCATGGTCTAACAAATATAATATACCAGAAAATGAAGGCAGATATCTAGCAAATATACTATATGAATCTAATTATTTACTAGGTAATTATGGCGCATCCAGAACACCATATTATGGTCTATTTAGAGAACCAGATAATGCGGGATTGGCATACTGGTGGCAACAATGGGTTGCATCTGGAAGAAATATAGAAAATATTAAAGAAGCATTTGTTTTTGGTGCTTCCGGCACAGATGCTGCTAGGGTTCTATCTAATTCCAAATCTTTCCTAGTGGTTCAAAACGGCAGCCCATTCTATGATGGATTTGTCAATGTAGAAAAAGTTAAAAGTATAGTGGGCGTATCCAACGAATATACTTCTCACGGAACTGCTGCAACCTATGCCGCTCCTTTCTTCTATGCAAATATAGCATTAGGTGGGACAGATAAAGAAGGCAAGTTGGTGGTATTTGATACTAAACCTGCGGATAATTTAATTTTTCCTATCAATAAACCTTATATTACTACAGTAAGAAATATTCAAACTTCATACATTAAAGTTTTTCAAAATTTAGTATTTTCCGGAGGAACTTATACTAAGACATTGTCTTCACCTGAAACTTTTGCATTAGGTGATGGATCAGTACCTGCAAGTACAGCAAGAGCCAATTTTACCTTATTAGTTAAAACTGGTGCTACTAGTAATGTAAAATACGGAACATTTACCTATGAGCCCACACTCACAGGAGCTAGACCAACAGTAACAATATCTGGGGATTCAGCCTCCTTGACCATTAATACTGGCGATCCCGCGTTTGCCGGTACTGCGGATCTAGCCGCCGTTATAGAAAATGATAATTTAGCAATACGAACTAAAACTTTAACTACCGGCTATTCTATATTAAATATCGATACTGCGGATAAAATTTATGATTTAGGAAAATCGGATATCTTTAGATTTAGAAATATTTTCAAAGTTGCTAATGTTTCCAAATATTTAGGAGATTGGAATCCTGCTACATCCTATACTTATAGTGATATAGTAAGCCAAGAGGGAGCATTATACGTTTCTCAGGCAGTAACTACTAATGTGAATGTTTCCTTTGGCAATGCGTGGAGCCAGATTATTTCTGAAAATATGAATAATTATGTTTTAGACAATGGCCAACGGGATAGTTATTATGATCATGGATATGTCACATTTATAGGTGCATCTTCTGACATACCCGGAAATGTGTATATGAGTTATAATTATTTTACTCACTCTGGCGAAGGACCTGTAACTGCAGAATCATATCCTCCTTCGTTGTATGGACAGATACCCACCTATCGATCTACAATAGATGCTACAGTATATGAGTTGAGAGATTGTTTAGATTTTAGAGCAAGAAGAATCGATGGTTCCGCATATCATAATTATGGTCCTGCGGTGTTTCCTTTATCGTCAATTACTTCAGAAGCAGATGTAACCTATTATCTAGGCAGAAAAGATAGATTATACGTGACGAATTCGTTACAAAATTTTGGATCGCCCTTTAATAAGTTTTATTACGAAAGGGGCGTCGAAGGTACTACTCCCGTAGAACCTGCAGATTCATCAGATTTAACTAAGTTAAGTATTGCTGTTTTAGAAATACCTCCGTATACAAGTTCTGCATTTGGTGTCAAAGTTACATATAATGATAATAGAAGATATACCATGAAAGATATAGGTGTATTGGAAGATAATATTATACGATTAGATAAAGCAGTAAAATTACAAAGCATAGAGGTAGCAAGCTTAAGATCTATCATTACCAATGAGGAAGGTGATGTATTATTAAAATCGGGTATATTGGTAGAAGATTTTTCTGATTTAGAAAAATCAGATTTATTAAGCGGTTATTTTAGTGCAGCAATAGATGATCAAGAGAAAGAATGTTTCCCAGCTTTTGCGGCATATAATATAGATTTAGAATTGATAACAGATGCAGACATTACTATCGCCAATGATATTATAACTATGAAATACCAAGAAGATGTATTTGCTTCTCAACTTGAGGCAAATTCAACAGTCAATCCAAATCCCGGAGGAGTGAATGATGGTTTTGGCAGAGCAAATACAAACAAGAAAAATAGTTTTCTTGTTAATTTATTGTTAACGGGTGGAGTATTAATAGCAAGCACTATTGCCTTGAAAACTGCGGCGGCATACATAGGTGCTTCTTATGGAGGATCCGCAATAGGAAACTTAGCAGCCTCTTTTGCCGGGGAATCTTTAACATCTCTCGCAACGGTTGCGGAATTTTCTGCAGAAGGAGTTTTATCCGTAGCATGGGAAGCCACTCGAAGGTTAGGACTTTCGTTTTTAGAATCGGTACAATCAATTGAGGGAGTGACTAAGTTATTTACAGATGTAACTGCCCCATTGGTTAATATTGCCGAGAAAGTATGGGCATTTGCTAAAGGCGGCTTTAATAGCATATTACCCGAAAGTCTAGGTGCCACAGTTAGTCAAACAAGTACAGTATCTTCAGGAATTACCGGGATATTAAATACGCCGTTCACACTTATATCGAGAGCTATTAATACTATAACGGGACAATCCTTTTCTGCAACTATTGCGGGTGTCCAAGCAGGAATAATTGCGATGTCCACATTTATAGTAGGAGCAACCTTTAAAGGATTAGTATTGGCTTCTTCTGCTCTTGCAAGTGCAACTGCAGGCATACCCATTGTGGGGGCAGTAACATCTGCTATTGCTAGCGGCACCTTAAGTGCAGGATTGAGTATACTGTCTGCGGGTCCTTTAGCAACAGTAGTTGCGGCAGGTGCTATTGTATATGTAGGTTATAAGATTGTTAAGAATGTTTGGAAGACGGTTAAAAAATGGTTCTCAGATATAAGGATGAAGGAAAATATACAATTTGTAGAAAAACTTTCAAACGGACTAAATGTATATTCATTTGAATATAAGAAAGAGTTTAAACAGATTGCAGGTTATGGTAGATATACGGGCGTTATTGCGCAAGAGGTAGAAAAACTTTATCCCACAGCAGTAACTGTTGAAAATAATGGTTATAAATCCGTTAATTATTCTTTATTAGGAATCTAAAATGGCATCAAATCAGTTAGTAACATCCTCAAGAGATACTAGTTTCCCAGTTTTTGCAGGATCGGAAGTATTGGCATTTTCTGTATCTCAAATGCCTCCCCTTACTAAAATTTATAGTTATGTTAACGGTGTTAATATTACAGCATTTACTGCACCTGTAACTAATGGCGCTTTGATGGGAGATACTATTGAGACAGATCAATTAGGAAGCGCTCTAGGATTACTGTACATCCCAAGTACAGATGGTAAGTATAAATTTTTAACTGGCGAAATACGAATAACTTTTTCTGATAGTCCTAATGGTGTAGAAAATTCTAAATACATTTCTGAAACCACTTTATATAATCACGGTATTAGCCTCGTAGACGTTGAGCAGGGAACTACCGTTTCATTAAGATCAACTGAAAGATTTAGAACAGATGTTGCGGGATCCTCTAGTGAGACGAGCACCTCATTAAAACAATTATCTCCATTATCTCAAACTTTTCTAGTAGATCAAGCTAAGCATCCTTTAGGTATAGTACTAACAGGCATTAATCTGTTCTTCTTTTCTAAGGATGATAAATTACCTATAGGTATAGAATTGCGTCCAGTAGTTGATGGCAAGCCGTCAACATTGGAATATATGTCGGGTTCTTATGTGCAAAAATTACCTGCAGATGTTACAATTTATGATCAAGCAACCGGATCTGCACCTGCAACAGTTTTCACCTTTCAGCATCCTATCTTCTTGAAACCTGGAGATTATGCATTCTGCGTAATTACAAAATCAGATAAGTATCAATTACTGTCGGCTAAAGTCGGCGACGGTAAAACTGTCAAACAACCATTTGCAGGATCTCTGTTTAAAGCACAAAATACTGGAGAATGGATAGGTGATACGAATGAGGATCTAACCTTCGTATTAAGAAAAGCTAAGTTTGAAACTGGCACGGCGACCTTTGAAATGCAAAATCCTGATCTTTATCCGATAGACTATAACAGATTAAGATTGCTTACTACAGATATAAATTATGGCACTACCGCATATGCAGATTATAGGGTTCAAACAACTAATTCTGGTGGTTCAGTTAATGATTATAAAACCATTCTACAAAATTCTGAACTAAATCTAGATGGGAGACAGACTGCGAATGCACAAGGAGATTTGAAGGTAGAAATTTCTTTGACTACCAAATCAGAAGATGTCGCTCCAATATTAGATAAACAACTTATAAAAGCGCAAGTATTTAAAAACAGTGTTGTGCCATATACTCAGGAAATTTCTCAATCAGAATTAGCACCCAATAATGGATCTGCTCGTTCTAGATATATTAGTAAGATAGTAACCTTGCAAGAGGGATTTGATTCTACAGGCATTGAAGTTAAAGTAGATGTTAATAGAAAAGTAGGTACCGAGGTAGAGGTCTTCTATAGAGTCTTATCCAGAGAAGACAAACTGCCGGATAGAGGTATATTTGATAGACCTTGGATCCTATTACCATTAGTATCTCCTTCTCGTAAATCTTTTGCTGGTACTTCCGATGATGTATTCACAACTGAGGTTTATCGGACATTGAATACTACCTACGGGTATTCTACGAATTCTATTCTATCTGGTACAAGCACAGATGCATCCTTTGAAGATTTTGCATATTATCAAGTAAAAGTAGTATTTTATGCGAATAATCCAGTATATCTTCCAAAGATAAAAAATCTAGTTGCCGTCGCTTTACTATGAGAAAACTCGTACCCGTAGAAAATGAACCTAGTTATTTTCGAGATGAAAGCACTTCCGCATTAATTAATACTGACATACATCTTTTAGCAGATTACAAAAGCAGAAGAAAATTGAAAAGAGAAATGCAGGATATGAAAATGGAAATAAATATGTTGAAAGAAGAATTACAAAAAATAAAAAACCATTTAAACTTGGATACCTAAGATGCCAGCAAGTCGCAATTTTTCCAACGTAAATGTAGGTACAACTGCCAATGATGGTACCGGAGACCTACTAAGAGATTCCTTCGTTAAGATTAATAATAATTTAAATTCTGCCTATAGTAGTGGGCAGTTTTTAGCATTCGGTACCGATGGTAGATTGAATCCCGGATACACCTGGGCAAATGATAAAGATACCGGTATGTATAGACCAGGGTCAGGAAAAATTGGATTTGCTTTAAATGGTGCAGAATCACTAGTATTGAATGATGACGGAACCTTAAATTGGTTTGGTTCAAAACTAGCTACAGAAAATTATGTTGCAGCACAATTAGCTTCTTTCACAGGAGGAGTTAGTGGAGGAAATGTTACTGTTGTTGTAGACGGCGGAGGAGGCGGTGGAGGAGGCGGTGGCGGAAGTAATGTTACTGTTACTGTCAATGGAATACCTGTAGTATCCTCATTACCAACGACAGGAAATTATGAAGGTAGATTCGCATTCTATAATGGTGATGTTTGGATTTTCTCTTGCTATCCTTCAGGGAATGGATTAGGAAAACCTGCAGATCCTTCAATAGGAAGAGAAGCAGGATCCGATTGCAGATGGACAAGATTCAGAGGTGAAGGTGCAGTAACCGTGGGTACAACTTTGCCCGCAACTGGCGTTGAAGGGCAGACTTTCTATGAGACATCTTCTAATACTTTATATTACTGGATCAATGGGCAATGGAAAACTGCCGCAGCAGTTATCACACCGGACGCTCCTGCGGGATTAGAAGTATTAGCAACGCTACCATTAGTTTCAGATCCTAATAATTTTGAAGGTCGTACAGTTGTGGTGGGTAGCGCAGTTTATATCTTTATCAGCGGAGCGTGGCAAGATTTCAATAATTATCTAACCCCGACTGCTTCAGCCGGCGTACCCGCAGGAACAGTTTTCCCATCTACCGCAACTGCTAAAACTGGAGAAGTTTTTAGAAAAGAAGGAGCTAATGCGGGACTGTATGTTTTTGATGGTACAGGTTGGGCTACGATTTCCGCATATACAAGACAAGTAGGTAGTACTGCAGGTATCAGAACATTATCATCTTTACCAAGTGCGGCAGTAACCGCATCGTCATACAATGCAGGCGATCTATTGATTGTTGGTGGAGTAGTCTACATCTTAAATTCCACAAAAACTAGTTGGGATTTCTTCACACCTGGAGGTGCAGGTGGTTCCATAACTGCAGTAACAGTTACCGCAGGATCAATAGGAACTCAAGAATTGGCTGCTAATGCTGTCACTGCAGCAAAGATATTAGCTGGTTCTATTATAAGTGAAAAGATTCAAGCAAATGCTATTACCAGCAGAGAAATATCTTCGGATGCTATTTCTGCTAGACATATTAGCTCGAACACCATTACCGCAGCAAAAATACAAGTTGGTGCAATTGGCACAGCACAGATAGCAGCTAATGCTATTACTAGTAATTTAATAGCAGCCGGTTCTATTACTGCAGGAAAATTAGCAGTAGGAGCCATTAATGCTGAGAATATTCAAGCAGCCAATCTGTCCGTTATAACTCAAAATGCAGGAAGGATTACTGCAGGTGTATTGCAGTCGGGCGATGGAAGAATGGTTATAGATTTGAATAACAAATTTATTAGAATTGAAATTTAAGGATGATAAATGCTTGGACACAATTTACCTGATGAGCTTTACGGATTACTTGAAAAAACAAAACAATTATACATAGGACAAACTGAAGGAAAACCTGAAGTAGTAGAAAGCCTAGATGATTGTATTGCAATAATTTTGAAAAAAGATGATGAACTAGTATTTTCTTTATCTGAAGAAGATAGAGAATTGATGAATACTAATAACAAAATCTTAGTTACGGTAGGTTCTTCCAAGGATATTTCCGAAGTATATTTCCCTGAAAGATATTTTGAGAATACGAATTTAGTAGGAAGACCTTTCCTACATGGTATATTCGATTGCTATACCTTAATAAAAGATTATTATAGAAGAAACTTTAATTTAATATTGCCTACAAATTTACAAAGAACATGGGAATGGTGGACACAGGGAGAAAATCTATATGTTGATAATGCAAGCAAATATGGATTTTATGAAGTTTCAGAAATAAAAAAGAATGATGTACTAATTATGAAAATACAAAGTCCTGTTCCTAACCATGCTGCAATATATCTAGGGGATAATAAAATATTACATCACATCGGAGGAAAATTTTCTTGTATACAAGATTTAGTTCCTTCTTTAAAATTTAAAATTTCTATAGTTTATAGGAACAAGGAAATAGTAAATGACAACTAATGTATTCTATGCTGGAAGATTCGGCGGAACAAATGTTGTCTCGATATTTACAAATCCTGCAGGGCAAACAGGAAGTAATACCCCGTTAAGTAATCCTACGACTAATTTAAATAGAATATTGTTTGATACTAGATTTGATTACTTAAATATAGTATACACTTCAAATTTTGTCAGAACATATAATTTTGTAGATGTCAATAGGCAAAGTTCGGGTAAAAAAGGAAAAAGCAGTGCAGAAGTACCCATCCAAGGAGATAGTTTAACTACTGTAGCTAGTCATGGTTTAGGGTATATACCCGGAGCTATACTTGTAGATTTTGATACTAGAGAAGCAATCTCAGGAAATTCTTTTATACAGAATGAGGATAATGCCTCATTCAGATTCATATATCTTTTCGCAGATGAAAATAATTTTTATATTAAAGAAAAATACTTTGTTAGATTACTTCCTTTACCTTCGTTGACTAGAAGATATACTATTTACGCATTTAATAATCCAGCAACAGTACCTTCATTCTAAAATGGCAAATTTACTTTTAATTACTGCTGATAGAGTAACCATAAGTGATGTATTTGATACTAACAGACAGTATCTATACAAAGATCCTTCGCCTCCGGTTGTTGGACAAGATGCAGTTTTCACTAAAGTTTTTAAACCAGAATCACTAAGGATATTTCAGGAAACTGAAGCAGGTACTAGATTAAGCGAATATGAAGATGAGAGATTTTTATTGGGTCCGAACCCAATACCTGCATCGGGCCCCTTTCTTGAAAATTTATGTATAGACGGAAATCCAAATACCTTAAACTTTAGAAACATATTGCTATTAGATAAACCTCCGTTAAGAACAGGATTTTTTCAATTCTTTATTAATGATATTAGCTTTACCGGTTTGATAACTAGAACCTCAACCTACGATGAATGGCATTGGGAACAGAATGGTTATTATTATGGGTACGTCAAAAAATCAGGCAAGGGATATGGTATAGAGATAAGTAAAAATTCTCTGTATAGCGTAGAACAAATAGAAATACCGGATGCTGATAGTAGCAGGACAGAATATGTTTATAAACCTACTGCCCTTCTTTTAGCTTTAAGAAATTTAAAAGGCGGCGAAGAAATAATATCTACGGCAACCCCCGCAGATCCCAATACATATCTACAGTCATTACCAGGATTAACTACGTTAGAACAGTTTCCGGATGGTTTGGATTTATATTATATCTCTGCTGCGGATGCCCTTAGATATGTGGCAAGTTATCCAAATTTGATACAATCAATAGGGACAAATGTTACGAAGGCACAGTTTGAATATGCAAAAAATCCTAAACAAATATTATTCAATCCCATATCATATTTAAATAAATATGCGGATTTGAAACAGGCATATGGTTATGATACATATGCAGTAACAATTCATTATATTCAATCGGGGTATAATGAGGGAAGAACATACGATTCTGCTAGCGGAATAAATTATATTTCCGGAGGATTATATGATGAAAGATCTGGAGGATTTTCTCTAGCATCAGATAGTTTAATATGGGCAAATGGAGAAACTATATCCGGTAAAGGAAAATCTCTTACTTATAAGTTTGGAGGAGTTTCCTATTATTTAAATGGTAATTTGCCGGTGGATAATAAGTTAGTTTTCTTAAAGGTGCACTGATGGGTATAGATTTAAGAAGTACTAATTTTACAATAAAAGATGGTAGCGGTAATACTAAATTTTCTACAGAAAGAAGAATACCTCACCTTTTGTATAATATACCAGGTGTAATAAGTGTACCGACTATATTAGGACCTAATCCATCTGCAGTTACCGTGGAAAGAACAGATGAATTTATTTTAATTAATAATAACAATATTACCACAAATGATTATTTCGTGTTACCCTTTTTTAGAATAAACGGTGGGCCCGCAGAATCGGGAAATAGCGTACTGACCGGGGGAGGTTCTGTTTTACTTAGGATAATTAGACAACCTAGCACTGGTTTATATCTAGGTTCAACTATCTTAAATACTGTGGTTGAAAATGGAACTTTAAAATTAGTTTGCAAACAAAATTTAGATAAAACAGGATATACGAACATTGAAGGTGACGATATTATCAATGTTGCATATAGAGTATACTACGGGAGATTTCAATGATTAATATTACAAATTTGTCTGTGAATTTTGCAGATAACGTAACAAAGGTTACCTTAGAAATTTATGAAACTAAAGGATCAGTGGAGAGATTGCGAGATAAACTCGTTGTCAATCTAGTAGGAAGATATCAAAGTATAAATGATGAGCTATATTCCATTATAAACGAAGAATTAGTTAAAAATGGATTTAACTATAATCAAACTGTAGGATAATAAATATTAGAGTTAAGGAACTCTATACATGGCCATTACGCAAAATTTAACAATAAATCAAGGTTCTACCTTTCAACGTTATCTGCAATATGTGGATAATGCAGGCAATCTTGTCGATTTGACAGGATATTTCCTGCGGGGAACTTTGCGAGAATCATATCAAGCTTTAAATGCTTTTAGCTTGAGTATAGACTATGCAAACGTTACTACAGGAAATATATCGATATCTTTAACTTCAAATGAAACATCCGTATTAGATACTACCAGATACGTATATGACATCGAAGCATATAGTTCGTCTCTAGGAACTATACGATTATTTGAAGGTATAGTCACGGTTAATGCTGGAGTTTCACAATTAAGTAGAACTACTTATCTAGTAAATAAAGAAACGTTAATTACTGGCAATGTTATACCTAAACAGAATGAAGTTTTTAGTTTAGGTACACCGGAAATGCGATGGAAAGATTTATATCTAAGCGGCAATACTATATCGCTAGGAGGAATATCTATATCTGCCGCAGATGGCACTTTAACACTTCCAAGTAATGTTAGTATAGGTGCAGTTAGTTTAGATCCTACGGCAACAGGAGCAACCGGTGCTACAGGTGCAGCAGGACCTGCAGGTGCAACTGGTCTTACCGGCAATACTGGAGCAAGAGGAGCTACTGGTGCTATGGGTCCTGTGGGACCCACCGGCGGAATAAATGATGGTTCTAGTGCGAATTTAAATATACTAAGAGCAAATGTTTTAATACTAGGCACCGGAACTTTTGGTAATATTACCGGAGTAAATTATTTTCAATCCAATACTGTATCAACACGAATATTAGTATTGAATGGTAATACTTATACTTCTTTAGTAACAGGACCAGGCGGCGCAGGAGCCACCGGAGCCACCGGATCGCAAGGATTACGAGGGGCAACCGGATCAGAAGGAGCAACTGGTGCTACAGGGTTAGGAGCAACTGGTGCTACAGGAGCACAAGGAGCAACTGGTGCCACAGGATTGGGTGCCACGGGAGCAACAGGTCCTGCAGGTGCTACGGGACTTCAAGGTGCTACAGGAAATCCGGGTGGGGCTACAGGCGCGACAGGTGCAACAGGATCAGGTGCAACAGGTGCAACAGGAACAACAGGTTCCCAAGGTGCAACAGGCATACAAGGAGCCACGGGCAGAACTGGGGCAACAGGAACCGAAGGTTCACAAGGATCGACGGGTGCTACCGGCGTAGTGGGTGGATTAATCTATAACGTATCCAATTCTGGTTCCTCAGCATACATTATAGATGGGTTAAGTAATCCGGATTTAACTTTAGTTAGAGGATTTACTCATTACTTCCTAATAGCCGCACCCGGACATCCCTTTTGGATACAAACTAGCAATGTAAGTTATAATCCCGGAAATCTTTATATAACAGGTATTGCGGGATTAGGTATTGAGTCAGGTATAACGACATTCAAAGTACCACTTAATGCACCAAATGTATTATATTATATTTGCCAAAATCATAGTTCTATGAAGGGTACAATTAATATAGTAGATTTTAATCAAAGAGGATTCGCTGGTGCGACAGGATTAACTGGTGCTACAGGTGTTGGTGCTACCGGCGCCACGGGAATTGGATCAACGGGTGCAACGGGTCCTTCGGGTTCAGCAGGAACCCAAGGAGCAACAGGAGCGACCGGAGCAGGAACACAAGGAGCAACAGGCCCGCAAGGACTTGGAGGGGCAACAGGTTCCACCGGAGCGCCAGGTTCGCAAGGTTCTACCGGTGCAACAGGAATAGGTGCTACTGGGGCAACAGGACCTGCCGGTGGAATAAATGATGGTTCTAGTGCGAATTTAAATATACTAAGAGCAAATGTTTTAATACTAGGCACCGGAACTTTTGGTAATATTACCGGAGTAAATTATTTTCAATCCAATACTGTATCAACACGAATATTAGTATTGAATGGTAATACTTATACAAGTCTAGCATCAGTATCGGGTTCTGCCGGAGCAACTGGTCTTACCGGCAATACTGGAGCAACTGGTCCTCAGGGAGCTACAGGACCTGCTGGCTTAAGCCAAGGTAGTTCTGCTAATTTAAATGTTATAATTGCAAATAGTATAATTATAGGTTCAGCTACGGGTGGTACTATTTCCGGGTTATCTAATATAATTTTTAGTACAAGCTCAATACCAACCTCAGGTGCTGCAGGTGAAATTAAATTTGCAAATGGTAATCTTTACGTTTGTGTAGCTACCAATACATGGCGAAGAGCGCAATTAATCTAGGATAAATAAATGTCAGATATAGTTAATGCATATGCCTCAATCAGAGAAAGACGAGACGCAATAAGTCGTTTGATTAGAGAAGAAACTAAACCTCGTACAGTATTTACTATTACTACACCTGCATTAGCACCTAATACTAGTGCTAATCTTTTTATTAGTGATGCATATAGTAGTTATGGTATTTTAAGTGCTCAAACAAATTCTGCAGCGTGGGTTTCAGTATACATAGATGATAATAGTATGAGGCGAGATGCCTATAGATCTATAAATCTAGATCCAGTTTCCAATGCGGGTGTGGTGTTAGAATTTATAACTAATGCTGCAGATAACATTCCAATAAGTCCAATTATCAATGGTTATACTACTACAGGTGAAACCTTAATACCTGTAAGAGTAACAAATACTGGTAATAGTAATATATCAATAGAATTAACTTTTACTTTATTAAAGATATAACAAGTTGAAAGAATACATAGTAACACTAAAAAGACATGAAGATTTAGATAGTTTCTATGAAGATATGGAAACAGAGGGAGGCAGTCTTTACATTCCTAACCGCAAAGTAGAATTAGTTTCAAGAAGACACAAAAGCAGGAACACACATTATTATCTTACTAAAGAAGAAGCTGAATTAGTTTCAAACGATCCGAGAGTATGGGCAGTAGAATTAACACCGGAGGAAAGAGGAATAAAAATTGAACCGGCATGGGAACAATATTCTTCGAATTGGAACAAATCTGGCGCATTAAATGCTTCAAATAAAAATTGGGGACTATTAAGATGCTCTTTGGAAGATACAATTGCCGGATGGGGTTATGATCTTGATGCTTTAACTGGGGATTTTGATAAAATTGGGACGGTAAGTACTTTACCTGGCTATGAAGGCGAAGGAGTAGATGTTGTAATATTGGACATTGGATTAATTCATCCAGATCATCCCGAGTTTGCAAGAAATATAGAAGGTACAGGTGGTTCTAGGATAGTCCAATATAACTGGTTTCAGCATAATCCCGACATAACGGGAGGTGGTGCTGGCACCTATCTATATCCTACAAGCAACGATGGTACTAACTATGATGTGGATTCCAATCATGCTTGCCATGTAGGAGGCATAGCAGCAGGGAACACTCAAGGATGGGCTAAAAAAGCTAATGTTTATACTTTGACAATTAGAGCCAAGGGAGGCAACCCCGCAATAAATAGTTCTTATATTTTTGAATATATACGGGAATTCCATAATAATAAAGGAACATCAAATCCTACAATAGTTAACTGTAGTTTTTCTTATTTACAAACCTTTACTGCAACTAATGCTAGTACTGTAGTTACACATAGGGGAAATACTTACAATTATCCCTTAACTCAGAATCAATTGAATGTATTGGGGTTAGTAGATCCCGATAACACTGGTAGTCTATCTTATACTACAGGTGCCAGGATAACCGCGGTTGAAGCGGATATGGAAGATTGCGTTAATGACGGAATCATATTTGTAGGTTCTGCTATGAATCATTCATTCAAAATAGATATATCTGGAGGAAATGATTACAATAATAAATTAAATGATGGTACATCAGATTATTATTATCATAGAGGCGGCACACCTAATTCCGCTACTACATCTGGCGGCGATAAACTTTGTATCTGTGTAGGTAATGTGTCAGCAAATAAATTAGAATATTTAAATAAAAGTTCAAACAAAGGACCCAGATTAGATATATGCGCACCGGGGACAAGTATTACTAGTAGTTTTAATAATTTCTTTGGTTATGGTGGGGTACAAGATACAAGAAATCCATCATTTTATGTGGGGTCACTTAGTGGTACTAGTATGGCTTCCCCACAAGTAACAGGAGTATTGGCATGTTATCTGCAAAGTAATCCTAGCGCAAATTTAGATAACTGTTTAAACTGGCTAACATCCAATAGTAAAACAGGTAAACTTCAAGATGTCACTCCTGCTGCAGGAGAAGAATATAGTAATCTTAGACATCTGCAAAGTACTCCTAATAGATATTTGTATGCACCTTTCGCGACGGTAAGATTTGAACAATTAAGAGGACCCAGCGGAAGACCAGTAACAGGAGTGGCATATCCCAGGGCAACAGGACAGAGAACCGGTCCAATAAGATGGCCTAGAAGAACTACAACATCAAGGATACGATAATGGCAAGGGTAACTAACAGATTAGAACTAAAAGAATATTGCCTGAGGAGACTAGGTGCTCCTGTTATAGAAATAAACGTAGATGACGATCAGGTTGAAGATCGTCTAGATGATGCATTTCAATTCTATAGAGAATATCACTATGATGCCGTAGAATTAATATACTTGAAGCATCAATTCACGGAAGAAGAATTGCGTCAACAATACATAGAAATGAGTGATTTAGTTGTAGGTGTTAATCGTATTCTACCTTTTACGAATAGATCTAGAGGTTTAGATATATTTGATATACGCTATCAAATACTAATAAATGATCTATATAGTTTGATGTCCACAGATTTAATATATTATTCTATGGTGAAAACTCAGCTAGAATTAATAAATCAGTTACTAGTAGGACAAAAACCAATACGTTTCAATAGACATATGAACAGACTCTATATTGATATGGATTGGGCAGCTGATGCTAGACCCGGCGAATTTGTTATTGTTGAATGCTATAGGATTCTAGATCCTGACACATATACCGACGTATATGATGATATGTTTCTTAAAAGATATGCAACTTGTTTAATTAAGAGGCAATGGGCAGAAAATCTCAAAAAATTTAGCGGAGTTCAACTTCCTGGAGGAGTAACACTTAATGGAGATACTTTATATCAGGAAGCAATGAATGAGATACAGCAAATAGAATCAGAAATACAATCTAAATTTGAATTGCCTGTAGATATGTTTGTAGGATAATATAACATATTCATCATCTAGGCTCATAGAGAATAATAACACCGTGTCTATAATAAATCTATAGTAAAATGGCAACAGTTAACCATTATTTTCAATCCGGTAGATCTATAGGTAGATCGTCTGAACATAATCTGTACGAAGATTTGATTATAGAATCTATGAAAATTTATGGATTAGAAGTATACTATATGCCTAGGAAACCCGGTAACGAGGATAGGATTTTAACTGAGGATACTTTAAGTTCGTTTAATTATGCTTATCCTATAGAAATGTATATGGAAAATGTGGAAGGATTTCAGGGCGACGGCGAATTGTTAACTAAATTTGGTATAGAACTTAGAGAAACTGCGAACTTTATAGTTTCTAGAAGACGTTGGGAAGAAACTGTAGGAAATACTGGCAATTCTGTCTTATTTCGTCCTGCGGAAGGAGATGTAATTTATTTTCCATTAACTAAATCATTTTTTGAAATACGTAAAGCCGAGAGTAAACAACCATTTTTTCAATTAGGTAAGTTATACGTATATAAGCTTTATTGCGAAATGATGCAGTTTTCCAATGAGAGGGTAAATACAGGTGTAGATGAGATAGATAGCCTATTTAATCTAATGGATCAAACGATTGACAAGTTTGAATTCCTGTTGGAGTCTGGAGAAAGTTTACTATTAGAAACACAAGAACTTACTCCTATGGTATTAGAATCCTTTGTTGTCAATAATCAATTAACTGATACTAAGAACGATCTATTTACTTCAGAGGTGGATTCGGTTTTAGATTTTTCAGAAAGAAATCCTTTCGGTGAGGTATTTAGATAATGTTGGATCAACGATTTTATTGGGGGACTATAAGAAAAGCTATAGTTGCCTTTGGCAATGTTTTTAACAATATTGTTATACAAAGGAAGGATAAAGAAGGCAACATCATACAACTTATAAAGGTTCCTTTAAGTTATGCGCCGAAACAAAAGTTTTTAGCTCGTATACAACAAAGACCAGAATTTACAGAACCAGAAGTGCTAATAGAAAGCCCTCGCATGTCTTTTGAAATGGTGCAAATCGTATACGATCCTAATAGAAAAATTGCACCACTACAACAATCTAGATCATTAAATAATAGTACTTCTGCTAGTACGCAATATGCACCAACTCCGTATAATTTAACTGTATATCTATATATTTATTCGAGAAATCAAGATGATGGTTTACAGATAATAGAACAAATATTACCTTATTTTAATCCTGATTATAATTTAACATTTAAAGCTGTACCAGAGCTTGATATAAAAAATGATTTACCCATAATATTGGATACGATAGGTTTCGAGGATGATTATGAGGGCGATATTGCATCAAGAAGATCTATATTATGGACATTAAGTTTTACTATGAAACTCAATTTTTATGGCCCGATTAATACGCAAAGTATCATACGCAAAGTATATGCTTCTACCTATAATGATCTGGAATTAGTAACAAAACAACAAACTATTTCTGTTTCTACAAATCCTGCAAATGCTTCTCCTTATACCGATTATACATTTGTAGAAAATTTTGAGGATTTCTAATATGAAAGATATTCCTAAATTAAATGAAATTTTTGATTTAGATCCTTTTTCACAAAAACAATTAGAAAAAGTTTCAGAATCTATCAATAGCAATAAAGAAACTGACCAAGAAGACGATTATCAATTAGCTAGGCAAACTATGCGTAAGTTAATAATTAAGGGTGAGGATACTTTAGAGGAATTAACTAATCTAGCTAAAAATTCTGAACATCCGAGAACCTATGAGGTTGCTGGACAATTTATAAAAACTTTATCAGATGTTTCTAAGGATTTATTGGGGTTGCAAAAACAAGTAAAAGATTTGCAAGTGAATACTAGTACTCAACAAATTGGAACTCAAAACAATGTAGTCTTCGCTGGCTCTACCCATGAACTAATGAAACTACTGGGTAAACAAGATGACAGCAACACAATCAACCAATAAAAAACTTTCCTATAATGGAAATCCTAATCTAAAACAGATTGGTACTGCTATCTCTTATACTGCTGAGCAGGTAAAGGAGATAATTAAATGTTCTCAGGATCCTATCTATTTTATAGAAAACTATTGTCAGATAGTTTCCCTGGATAAGGGTCTTATACCTTTTAAACTATATGATTGCCAAAAAGAAAAAGTTAAAACTATTCTTGGTAATCGTAAAGTAATATTAATGGAAGGTAGACAGCAAGGCAAAACAATCACATCTGCTGCTTGTATATTGTGGTATACTCTTTTCCAACAAAATAAAACCGTAGCTATACTTGCTAATAAATCTGCAGCTGCTCGCGAGGTATTATATCGTTATGAATTGATGTATGAGCTTTTACCTATATGGATGCAGCAGGGGGTAAAAACATTTAACAAAGGTGATATTGAATTAGAAAATGGATCTAGAGTATTTACTGCGGCTACTAGCTCTAGCGGTATCCGAGGTAAATCTGTGAACTGGTTGTATATTGATGAGGCAGCAATTATACCAAATAATGTTGCTGAGGATTTCTTTACTGCGGTTTATCCTACAATTTCTGCAGGTGAAACTACGAAGATATTACTCACATCTACTCCTTTAGGATATAATCATTTTTGGAAATTCTGGAATGAAGCAGAACAGGGGTTGAATGGTTTCGTTCCTATGTTTATTCCCCACACTTTAATACCTGGCAGGGACGAGAAATGGGCAGAAGAACAAAGAGCGATACTCGGCGAACTTAAGTTTAATCAAGAAGTACTTTGCAGATTCTTAGGTTCTTCTAATACATTAATTAATCCAGATACCATTGGTAGGATGTCCACGAAACAACCTATTTACAGTAAAGATGGATTAGATATTTTTGAGGAACCTGAAGAAGAACATGTGTATATGATTTCTGCGGATACTTCTCGAGGAGTCGGCGGAGACTATTGCGCTTTCTCAGTTATAGATATATCCGGTTATCCGCACAAAGTAGTTGCTAAGTATAGAAATAATAGAATCAGTCCATTGGCATATCCCAATATTATTGCTAAGGTTGGTAAGGATTATAATAAAGCATACGTTCTAGTGGAAATAAATGATAACGGGCAGCAGGTCGCAGATTCTCTGTATATGGATTTAGAATATGAAAATGTATTCTTTGTCGGATCAAATAGTAAAACTGGGCAGTTCTTATCTGGGGGATTCTCTCAGGGATCGACCTTGGGGGTCCGGACAACTAAATTGGTTAAAAGATTAGGATGTACAACCTTCAAAAGTTTAGTTGAAAGCAATAAGCTATTGATACATGATGTAGATATTATCGGGGAAATCTCCACTTTTATAGAAGTCAACGGGCATTATAAAGCGGATGAGGGATATCATGATGATTTAGTGATGACTCTTGTTCTTTATTCTTGGGCAACTAATGAGTCTTTCTTTAAGGATCTTACCGATACGAATCTGAGGAAAATACTATTTGAAGAACAGTTTAAACAAATCGAAGAAAATCTTACCCCATTCGGTATTATAGATCGAGGTCCCGAGCAAAAACCTCCCCCAGAAATAGAAGATGGATCAGTTTGGTTTACTGAGGAAAGGGAAAAGCCTTTACAAGATTTGCAGCTAGAGCTTCTTAGGAATGTCTAAAAGGTGATATTTATAAATAAATGGACATCATAATTAAAAAGAGCGACTATCTATAAAATCTAAGGAGAATAAGATGGCATTTCAACTTTCACCTGGAGTTTTAGTAACCGAAGAAGACCGTACTACTATAGTACCGTCGGTTGCTACAACCGCAGGCGCCTTTGCTGGCGCATTTAAATGGGGACCGGTGGATGAAGTCGTAACTATAGATTCGGAAATTAATTTAGTAGAAAGATTTGGTAAACCCAATGACACAAATGCCGGATATTTCTTTACTGCGGCTAATTTCTTATCGTATGGTAACAATCTTCAGCTTATACGAGTTGTGGATAAAGGCAGCGCAAGAAATGCGGTTTCTTCTCCTTCTGGCGGAGTTACCGGTGTTACTATAATAAACAGCCCAGATTATTTTACTACTTCCTCCGCTATTACTGTAACTTTTCAAGCACCTACTTCTCCATTTGGTGGTACTACTGCTCAAGGTACTGCAGTATTGTCGACCGCCGGGGTAGTTGATAGAATAACTCTAGATACTCAAGGGTTCGGTTATTCTAGGGCTCCTAATGTTTTATTAGTTGGGGGCGGAGGTACTGGTGCTACTGCAAATGCATCTTTTATCAACGGAGAATTAAATTCTGTTTCAGTTTCAGCTGTAGGCAATAACTATAATTCCTCATCCAATGTTGTTATTGAAAATGCCGCATTGACAGGATCATCTGCAAACCTAACAATCACCTATTCGGTGGTTTTAGATGCCATAGTAGATGGTGGAACTAATTATATTGCAGGTAATGCCAACATACAATTTATCGGAGGTAATATATTTTCAGGCGCATCCGCTTCCGCAAGTTTAATAATAGATCCTGCTACCGGTGCTATTACTGGTTTAACTTTTACTAGTCCTGGTTCTGGATATACTACGTTACCTACAGTAGTTATTAATCGTAATGATTCCAACGCTGGAACCAATGCCAACATTACAGTATCGTTAGCTTATGGTGCTATACGAGCAATTAATGTAGTATCCAGAGGCATTGGACATTATTATACACCCAATGTTATTATTAATAGAAATAATGCATTAGGTGGTGCAGATGCTGTTGCTACTGCAACAATTCAAGGCATCGTCGGCGATATACAAGTAAGAACAAGAGGATCTGGTTATACTTCTAAACCTACCGTAGTGATTGTTCCTCATTCATCGGATTCTCCCATTTCTAATGCTACGGCTAATGCTGTTTTATCCTACGCAGTAAATAGTGTTAATGTTACTGTCGGCGGGGCCGGATATTTAATTTCCCCTAATATCTCTATAACTTCGGGCAATTTAAGTGTAAATGCTAACGTTCAAATCGATCTTAATTCTGTTTTAATATTGAATGATGATAATTATGATAGCTCATTCTCTTCGGGTGGATTATTGTATGGAGAATTTGCTGCAAGATATCCTGGAGATTTGGGCAATGCTATTCGAGTTTCTATGGCAGATGCCAATACATTCAATTCTTGGGCATATGCTTCCCAATTCGATGCTGCTCCTGGTACTTCTTCACATGCGTCAGTTAGGGGTGGCAGCAACGATGAACTGCATATAATCGTTATAGATTCTACTGCGGCCATTACCGGAACTGCGGGCACAGTGTTAGAAAAGTTTTCGTTTGTTTCTAAGGCATACGATGCTAAGAATTCAGATGCATCAACAAATTATTATAAGGATGTAATTAATAATCAATCTGCATATATTCGTTGGTTGAATCATCCTTCCGGAACTTCTAACTGGGGAACTACCTCATCTAATAAATCATTCAATCAGTTAACTGCAGCATATAATGTTATTCTTTCAGAAGGAAATGACGGATCTTCAGTATCTATATCAAATTTATCTGCAGGATATTCAGTATTCTCAAATGACGAATTATATGATATCAGCTTGATTCCTTTAGGACCAACTACAGAAGTTGCGGTAGTCAATGCTGTAATAGGTATTGCCGAATCGAGAAGAGATTGCATGGTATTTGTTTCTCCTCCATACGCAGATGTTGTTAATACTATAAATCAAGCAACTAAGATTACAACCTATAGAGATAGCTTAACTAGCTCTTCGTTTGCAGTGTTGGATTCCGGTTGGAAGTATCAGTATGACAGATATAACGATAAATACAGATATGTTCCTCTGAATGGAGATGTTGCGGGATTAGCTGCGAGAACAGATTATGTTGCAGATCCTTGGTTCTCTCCTGCAGGTTACAATCGAGGTATTATCAAGAATGTTGTTAAATTAGCATACTCTCCTTCTAAGACAGACAGAGACAATCTATATAAGAAAGGAGTAAATCCTGTAGTAACATTCCCAGGACAAGGAACGTTATTATTTGGAGATAAAACTCTGCTTGCTAGACCAAGCGCATTTGATAGAATAAATGTTCGTAGATTGTTTATTGTTCTTGAAAAGGCCATAGCTACTGCTGCAAAGTTCCAATTGTTTGAATTTAACGATGCGTTCACTAGAGCTCAGTTTAGAAATCTGGTCGAACCATTCTTACGAGATGTCCAGGGACGCAGGGGTATTACTGATTTCCGCGTGATATGCGATGATACCAATAATACTGCAGAAGTTGTAGATAGAAACGAATTTGTCGCAGACATATTCATCAAACCAGCAAGATCTATTAACTTCATACAGTTGAACTTCGTCGCAACAAGAAGCGGAGTTTCATTCGAAGAAGTTGGAGCATAGGAGAAAGTAAATGGCAATTCCTTTTAATGTTGAAAGGTTCAAAGCTGAACTTACAAACGGCGGGGCCCGCCCCAATCAATTCGCAGTTCAACTTACCTTTCCCAATTATGTAGCTAGTAGGGCAATTGCAGTAAGGAAAGGACCTTTTCTAGTTACTGCTGCAGAATTGCCAGGTCAAACTATCGGAATTGCTCCAGTATTTTATAGGGGCAGATTAGTTAAAATGGCGGGTGACAGAGAATTTGCACCATTTGCATGTACTGTTCTAAATGATGCAGGATTTACAATTAGAACAGCTCTCGAGCAGTGGATGAATGGTATGGATGATCTTCAAAATAAAACTGGTAGATTAAATTCATCTGAATATCAAACAGACATGTTTATTACCCAGTTAGATAGAAATGGTGCTATTTTGAAACAATATAAATTGATAGGTGCCTTTCCTGTAGATATTGGGCCCGTACCATTGGATTTTGGTACAAATGACGCGTTATCCTCTTTTTCTGTTTCTTTTCAGTATCAAACTTTTGAGTTTTCCAATAATCCTGCGCAGCAATTAGTAGATGCGTTGACAAGTTTATCTTAATTTTTTAAAGTGATTTAGTTATGGCAATTAATTTATTTGGTTTTACTATTACTAGGCAAGATGAGGCTGAGAATTTAAAATCCCAGGCTTTTGCCACACCCTTATCTGACGATGGTGCTGCTACTATACAGGGCGGCGGTTATTTTGGAACATATCTTGATATGGATGCTACTGCTAAATCTGAGGCAGAGCTAATTACTAGATATAGAGAAGCATCCATGTATTCTGATTGTGCAGTTGCTATTGATGAAATAGTAACGGAAGCCATCGCATCTGTGGACGATGAAGATCCTGTACAGATATTCTTAGACAAGTTAGACATACCTGACGATATTAAAGAAACCATTGAATACGAATTTGCTAAAATTCTTTCATTATTAGAATTTAATGAAAGATCTCACGAGATCTTTAAACGTTGGTATATTGATGGTAGGTTATATTATCAAAAAATAATTGATACTAAAAATATGAAACGCGGTATAGTGGAATTGATACAATTAGATCCTAGAAAAATACGCAAAGTTCGAGATATCAAAAAAGAAAAAGATACTAAGACTGGTGTAGATTTTATAAAAAGTATAGATGAATTTTTCATTTATAGCGAAAAGGGTATAAGTTATAATCCCACTTATTCTACCCCGACTCAGAATCAAGGGCTTAAGATAAGTACAGATTCCATATGTTATGTTCCTTCTGGTGTTATGGATCTTGAAAAGAATGTTGTATTGAGCCATTTACACAAAGCTATCAAACCTGTTAATCAATTAAAGATGATGGAAGACGCTTTAGTAATTTATAGATTATCCAGAGCGCCCGAAAGAAGAATATTTTATATAGATGTTGGCAATTTACCAAAAGTAAAAGCTGAACAATATTTGAAAGATATTATGGCTAGATATCGTAATAAGATAGTTTACGATTCCTCCACAGGCGAGATACGAGATGACAGAAAATTTATGTCAATACTTGAAGATTTTTGGCTTCCCAGAAGAGAAGGAGGCAGGGGAACCGAAATTGATACTTTACCCGGCGGGGAAAATCTAGGACAGATTGAGGATATAAACTATTTCCAAACTAAGTTATATCAATCTTTGAATGTGCCTCTTTCTAGATTACAACCGCAACAAGGAATATCCTTCGGTCGCGCCACTGAGATAACTAGAGATGAATTGAAATTTGCTAAATTTGTTTCTCGTATGAGAAAAAAGTTTAATGCTTTATTTAATGATCTTCTGAAGACGCAATTAATTCTAAAAGGTGTAATTATTGAAAATGATTGGGATCAGATAAAAGAAAAAATTCAGTATCGATATGCGCAGGATCAATATTTTGAAGAAATGAAATCTGCAGAAAATATACGCAATAGGATAGATTTATTAACTCAAATTCAACCGTTTGTTGGTTACTATTTTAGTAAAGATTATATTATGAAGAATGTTTTGCGTATGACAGATAATGATGTTAAGCAGATGGAAGCTGAGATATCTGAGGAACCTCCTCCACCTCAAATGGGCATGAATCAAGATATAAATAATATTAATGGACAATAAAAGGAGATAATTATGGAATCCTCAGTAATACAACATATGGTAGATAATATTTTAATGGGTAATAATGCGGAGGCTATGCAAAATTTTAATGATGTGATATCCACAAAAGTTACTGATGCAATAGATGCTAAGAAAATAGAAATTGCATCAACATTAGGACAACGAGATCAGGAAGATGCAGAATAAGATAAACGAAAAAGAGGCTTCGCCCATGATTAAGCCTCCGAAAAACGAATTTGCAAATAAAGCAGATGCGTTTGCTCATGCTAAGAAACATGGAGGAAAGGTCATGAAGAAGACATTCACTCATCCAACGACAGGTGATCAAAATGTTTCTTATGTTGTGAAAGAGGAAGTTGAAGAGCTTGATGAGAAAGATGAGTTGCTTGCAAGAACAGGTATGAGCCGTATCAATAAAACTCCAAGACCGGGACAAACTGATTTGAGAAATATACCAGCAGGAAATCGCCCAGATAGCAGGAATAAATTTACTGATGCCGATAAAGAGTCGCAACGAAAGCGATTAAAAGCTGCAATTAAAGGTTCGTTGGGCAAACATACAACCCCCAATCTACCCGAGCACGCAGAGATCCAGGAATCCTATAATGACGATGATCTTTATTCTGTTCATAAGGATACTGGTGATATCAAACATCTAGGTAATCCTTATAAAGATCACTCAACCAATATGAAAAAACGCGAACTGGAAGCTGCTGGTCATAAAGTTGTAAGTGGTCGTGAAATTAATTATGGAAGAGTGAAGGTAAAGGAAGAAATATCTGAGTCTCATTTTAAGGTTGGGGACAAGGTTAAATGCTTAGCATCGGGCATGACGGGTAAAGTTGTCAAGCTCGATGAACCCCAAGAGGGTAAGTACTATACTGTCAAACGTAATGATGGTAAGACAATGAAGTATGCTCCTAATGAACTTAAACTCTTAAAAGAGAATCTAAACGATGCACTAAATCGTTTAATGAATGAACATATGGAGACTATCCATGAAAAGATTAATCTTGCCAAAGCAGATATGGGCAATGTTATAAAAGATTTTCAATCTTCGGATGCTCCGCAGTTTAAAGGTAAGTCAAAAGAGAAACGCAGACAGATGGCGATCGCAGCTAAGTTAAGTGCAGAACGCGGGGCAAGAAATGAAGAATATGACGACTATGATGAGGGGGAATATGATCGGGAAGGCGATATGGCTAAAAGTGATCTCCGTAGCATAATAGCAAATGCCCAAAGAGTACATGATATGTTAGAAGACGATACCAATTTGCCCGAATGGGTTCAAAGTAAAATAACTCTATCAGAAGATTATATAAGTACTGTGGCAAATTATCTGGCCTCAGAAAAGGAATAATAAATGGCAACTAGCGTCGTATTAAAGAAAGTACCTCAGCAAGCTGTAGTTAAAGTTTTAGGTCCAGGTTCCGTAACTATTGATCTTGCAGAATTAACTACAAATACGCAGATATTTGATAGACCGAATGTACAAGTAAATATTAATTCAATAATGTTTACTACTACAGGTATTACTTTAGTACAGAGAAATAATTCTAACGTATATAAATTAACTGATGGTCAGGACAATCATCAGTTTTCTCAGTTTATCGGTTGTGTACTGTCCGAAGGTAGTAATTCTAATATCACAGTTAATTTCTTAGGTTCTGCTGATGGTTCACTAATTATGGGATTATCAAAAATTTCGGGTTACCAAGCAAATGTGCTAACAAACGACGGTGTACAACCTTTCGTATCAAGGAATTAAAAATGAAGTTAATTAGAGAAGCCGTAGAAGACGTACAATATTTAATAGAAGAAGTTAACGGAAAAAAGAATGTCTACATAGAGGGCATCTTTGCCCAGTATGATACTGGTAACAGGAACGGTAGGATTTATTCCAAACCTGTCATGGAAAAAGAAGTTGATCGATATCAAGAGATAATTGATGCTAAACGTTCTCTGGGTGAATTAGGTCATCCCCCGAATCCTCAGATTAATCTAAATCAAGTTTCCCATCTAATTACAAATCTTAAGATGGAAGGTGATGGCAAGGTAATAGGTAGAGCTAAGATATTAGAAACTCCGATGGGCCTTATTGCTAAAAATTTAATTGAAAATGATATTAGTTTGGGTGTTTCTACCAGAGGATTGGGATCACTTAAACCCGGTAAAAACGGTCTTCAGGAAGTACAGGATGATTTTCATCTTGTAACTGTAGATATAGTAGCAGATCCTTCTGCTCCAGATGCATTTGTTCAAGGGATATACGAATCTGCAGAATGGATTCTAAATAATGGAGTCTGGACTTCTATTGAAATAGAGAAAGCACAAGCCCAAATAAAGAATGCTAATGCTGCAGAATTGGAAGAAGAAAAGTTAAAGATTTTTCAAAAGTTTATGTCCCAGTTGTCTAGATAACAGAAATTATAAATATCATTGAGTACATTAATTTTATTAGGAGACTCTAATGTCAGTAGAAAATAAAATCAAGGAATTATTAGAGCGCGTTAATGTTAAGGCCTCGTTAGAAGAAGCCGATATGATGGGCGCTTCCGGGGTTTCTAGAGATTCCTCTATACCGCCTGCTAATTCTGGCGATTCTGGTCAACCCAGACAAGGTTCTTCTGAAGACGCTAGCTATGAAGAGCGCGATGAAAAAGAACCAAATCAGGGAGCTAAGGTATCCAAGGATGTTAAGAAGAATGACATTCAGATGAAAGCACCTCCCGGAGATGCTCCTAATTTCACAACTGTTGCTGATCCTACATCTGCAGTGAATCAAGCTTCTTCTGCAGGTAATGTTCAGAAAGAAGAGACCGAAGAAGAGTCTGATGATACTATTTCCGAAGAAGAGGCAGAAGAAACTGTCGCTCAAGAAATTGATCTTTCTCCAATCTTCGGTGAAGATCTTTCCGAGGAATTCAAATCTAAGGCTATCTCAATTTTTGAAGCGGCGGTTATTGCTCGCGTAAATAATGAGATGGAAAAAATCTCCGAAGCATTAGAAGAGAAATATGCTTCAGAAGTCGCAGAATATAAAGAAACAATCGTAGAAAAAATTGATGCATATCTCAACTATGTTGTTGAGAATTGGATGGATGAAAATAAATTAGCCGTAGAGAATGGGCTTCGCACAGAGATTGCCGAAGACTTCATCGAGGGTCTTAAGGTATTATTCAAAGAGCATTATATTGAAATACCTGAGGAGAAATATGATGTCATTAGTGAGCTACAAACTAAAGTAGAAGAGTTGGAAGAAAGCTTAAATAATCAAGTAAGCAATAACGTCGAATTAAATTCCGAGGTTGCTGAATTGAGAAAGTCTCTTATCATTAAAGAGATGTCCGACGATCTCGCTGACACTGAAATTAGTAAACTGAATAAGTTGCTAGAAGGTGTGGAGTTTGAGAACGAGGAAATCTATACGGAGAAGGTTAGAGTCATTAAAGAGAATTACTTCCCAGCTAATAAAAAGCCGGAAGTTTCTGTACAGGCTTTAATCGAAGAGACAGATACCCAGGCTACTTTTTCCGGCAATGATACCGTTGCATCATATGCACAAGCCCTATCTAGATCTATCAAAAGACAATAATTTATAAATATTCATAAGTTCTTAAAAGGAGACTAAGATGTTTTTATCCGAAAATTATCAAAAGAAATGGGGAGCAGTTCTTGATCACCCCGATCTTCCCTCAATTCAAGATAACTATAAAAAAGCTGTTACTGCAGTTCTTTTAGAGAATCAAGAGAAATCTCTCCGTGAAGAGCGTCAAGCTCTGTTCGAGACTGTTCCTGTAAATAATATTGCTACAGATCCTAACGGCATACAAAAATACGATCCTATCCTTATTGGATTAGTTCGTCGCGCTATGCCCAATCTCATGGCTTATGACATCTGCGGCGTTCAGCCAATGACAGGACCAACAGGTCTGATCTTCGCAATGCGCGCAATCTACGGTGGACTCGACGCATATAATAATAATCCTCGTGCTAATACTTCAACTCGCGTTGAGGCATTATACAACGAAGCTGACACCGATTTCTCGGGTGCAGGAACACATGCAGGTACCGATCCGTTTGGTGGTTATACCACAGGTACAGGCATGACAACTGCTGCTGCAGAAGCCCGCGGTGAAACAGGAACACCGTTTGCTGAGATGTCTTTCGCAATTGATAAGACAACAGTTACAGCAAAATCCCGTGCTTTAAAAGCTGAGTATACGGTAGAACTTGCTCAGGACTTAAAAGCAATTCACGGGCTTGATGCTGAGGCTGAGCTTTCAAATATCCTCTCGCAAGAGTTTATGTTTGAGATCAATCGCGAAATAGTTCGTTTAATCTATGGTGTCGCTAAGCTTGGTTCGCCTGCTACTGCAACCGCAGGAACATTTGACCTGGATGTTGACTCCAATGGACGTTGGTCTGTTGAGCGCTTCAAGGGTCTCCTGTTCAATATCGAACGCGATGCTAATCACATTGCACAAGATACTCGTAGAGGAAAAGGTAATATCATCGTATGTTCTGCAGATGTAGCATCAGCTCTCGCAATGTCTGGAGTTCTCGATTATACTCCTGCTCTTTCGACAGGCATCACTGTTGACGATACAGGTAATACATTTGCAGGTGTTCTGAATGGACGTTATCGTGTTTATATTGATCCATATTCAGCGAACCTTGGTGCTTCTAACCAGTTCTATGTGGTTGGTTATAAGGGTTCTAGCCCATATGATGCAGGATTATTCTATTGCCCATATATCCCTCTCCAGATGGTTCGTGCGATCGATCCTAACAGCTTCCAGCCAAAGATTGGCTTTAAGACACGTTATGGTCTGATTGCTAACCCATATGTTACAACTTCGGGAGGTTCTGCTGGTCCTTCGGATGCTGATACATTCACAGCAAATCGTAATCAGTACTATCGCAAGACGAGAGTTGTTAATCTGATGTAATAAAAACCGACGCAGATCGGGATTAAGGGGGAAGAAATTCCCCCTTTTTTTATCTTTACTAGGCTATAAATAAACAGTCTGAAAGGATTAGTGCATGGCATATACTGCAAATATTGATATAGTAAAAAGTAATTTCAAATCTTCTTTACCTTCTACTTATGATTTCCTGAGGCCAAATGCCTTTAGATTTTCTATTAAGGATTTGCCTAATACTTCTTTTACTTGTCAATCCGCGAATTTACCCGCATTGCAGATGGGATTTGCATCTCAACCAACGCCTTTCGTTGACATCCCTACTATAGGTGATAAAATAAATTTTGGGGATTTCACTATTCGATTCATTATTGCAGAAAATATGTCCAATTATCTAGAATTATATAGATGGTTGATCGCATTGGGATTCCCCGAAAATTATAGTCAATTCAAGAATTTTACATTCAATCGCCCAAGTAAATTCCCATTCGTAACCAAAACAAATGGCGAATCTGAGGTTTTGGCATACTCGGATGGTACTTTAACTATTCTTGACTCGACAAACAATCCTAAAGTTAATATAATATTTAAAAATTTATTTCCGATTTCCCTGGAAGCGTTAGATTTTGATGTTGCTTCCCAAACCGTAGAATACTTCACTGCAATTGCTAGTTTTAGATATACTGTTTTTGAAGTAGAACCCTTATAATTTTTGGAGTTATTATGGCAGATAAAAAAATTACCCCTATGGACCTTCCACCTGTTCCTAACATCCCAAAGGTACCTTTGGCTGGAGGCACGCAACAAACTCCGCAAGAGAATGTTAAAAAGATGGAAGTTAAACTTGATGATCTTAGGAAAGAAAGAATCTTCATTGCTACCCCTTGTTATGGAGGTATGTTAACTGAAGCATATTTTAGATCAACTGTTCGTTTACTTACTTTTTGCAACCAACATCAAATTCCTGTTGCGTTTGGAACTATCGCGAATGAATCTTTAGTAACACGAGCACGAAATGTCCTTGTTGCTTATTTCCTTCACAGCAATTTTACTCGATTAATGTTTATTGATGCAGATATTGAATATCAGGTTGAGGATGTTATCAAACTGGTTGCTCACGATAAAGATGTAGTTGTTGGTGCTTATCCGAAGAAGGGTGTCAACTGGCAACGTATTCGGGAAAGTGTACGTACTAATGACGAAGGATATAATGATCGTCAAATCGCAGCATTTGGTTCAGACTATGCAATTAACTTTAAATTCCTAAATCGAGAAGCTAAGCAAATTGCTATAGAAAATGGATTGGTTAGATTGCATGATGGAGCTACAGGCTTTATGATGATTAAGAGAGAAGCAATCGATAAAATGATTGAAGCATATCCGGATCTCAAGTATAATAATGATCTTAATACTCCCCCGGAATTAAATCCCCATTTCTATGCTTTCTTCGACACTATGATTGATCCCAAAGATAAGAGATATTTATCCGAGGATTATTGTTTCAGTCGTCGTTGGCAAGAACTCGGTGGAGAAATTTGGCTCGATCCCAGTATTTCTCTGAATCACTATGGTTCGTTTAATTTCCAAGGTAATCCCCAGCAAATTATTCAAATCAAATAAAGTATGAAACTAACAGACTTGCAGGAGATGTGGACAGAAGACTGCAAGATAAATGAGTTGAATCTTGGTCAGGAATCTGTTAAAACTCCTAATCTCCATGCGAAATACTTAAATCTTTTAACTTCTACAAAACTCAATCTGAGGAAAGCTGAATCAGATTATTTAAATTGTAGAAGAAAAAAGTATAAGTATTATCGCGGAGAGATGACCCGCGAAGAACTTGAAGAAGAGGGTTGGGAACAATGGCAAGGAAATAAGCCTCTCAAAAACGAGATGGATGAATTTCTTCAAGTTGATACTGACCTAGTTAAGTATGGTGATAAGATTGAATATTTTAAAACTATTCTATATCAATTAGAGCAAATACTTCGATCACTAAATAGCAGAACCTGGGATATAAAGAATGCTATTGAATGGTCTAAATTTACTAATGGTATGATGTAATGGCGGATATTAAAATCACTAAGAAAAATGAAGTATACCTTCGTATACAATCTGAGCCTTCCATAGCTCAAGAATTGAATGATCATTTTTCTTTTGATGCACCTGGTGCAAAGTTTCATCCACTTTATAAATCTAGAATGTGGGATGGAAAAATACGCTTGTTTTCTATGTTCACTCAAGAATTATTTGTTGGATTGAAAAATTATGTAGAACATTTTGCCAAAGAACGAGATTATATTGTAGATGACTCAGAATACATTCTAACTGCAGATTCTGTAACTTATGAAGAAGTGAAGCAATTTTGCGAAAGATTGGAATTAGCATCAAAGGGTGAATCTATTCAAATCAGAGATTATCAGATAGATGCTGTTTATCAAGCAATATCCAATGGTCGTAAGCTATTGCTGTCTCCTACTGGTTCAGGCAAATCTTTAATAATCTATTGCTTAATTCGTTGGAATGAATTTTACAAACGTAGACAGTTGATATTAGTTCCCACAACCTCTCTCGTAGAGCAGATGTATTCAGATTTTCAAGAGTATTCTTCCATTAATGGTTGGAAGGCATCTAACCATTGTCATCGGATTTATGGTGGTCATGAAAAATCAAATGAATATCCTGTTGTCATTTCAACATGGCAATCTCTATATAAATTGCCAAAGCAATTCTTTTCATCTTTTCAAGTTATCTATGGAGATGAGGCTCATCTATTCAAAGCTAAATCTCTTACCGGTATTTTAAATAAGTGTACAACCACTCCTTATAGATTCGGCACAACTGGAACTTTAGATGGAACGAAAACCCATAAGTTGGTTTTAGAAGGATTATTCGGTCCAGTTTATAAAGTAACAACCACAAGAAAACTTATAACAGATAAGGCGCTCGCGGACCTCCAAATCTATAATTTAATTTTAAATTATTCGGATGAAATTAAAAAGGCAGTTAAGGGCAATTCTTATCGTGACTGGGAAA